>Ga0310834_100059_pt1 | contig 249077 bp, 231 predicted proteins | sample SM_ome_2_FD_201314 | JGI IMG/M metagenome (GOLD analysis project Ga0310834, IMG submission 201314) | Sorghum-adapted microbial communities enriched on stacked mutant (SM) sorghum from Joint BioEnergy Institute, Emeryville, California... ... | reverse complement strand
AACACCGTCCGCCCCCACGAGGCCATCGCCTGGAACCGCCCCCGCGACGTCCACCTCGGCCTCGCCGACCCGACCGTCCCCAACTTTCCCGAAGTCCAAAACCTGCCATCTGCTTGACGCGGGACACTGTGACTGTGTCAACGCCGTACGGCACGTGCACCATGGATGGGGCGTCCGGCACCTACACCGCGACAGTGACCAACTACACATGTGGACAGGTGAGGGCCCGCATCGGATACCGTGACCAGGCCGGTACGGTCCGGTACAGCTACGGGAGTTGGCACCCGGTCTCGTCGGTAGCTACCGCACCGACGGCCCTGATCACCCAACGCGCCGGCCAGGGGACCAAGAACGGGACCGTGTCCGGTTTCGTCGCCTACTGATCCGATGACTCCAGGGTTCGCCCGGACTGGCCGGGTGCTCGCGCTCGTGGCGCTTCTCGCCACGTTGGCTGCCTGCTCGCCGGCGCCGGTAGAGCCGAGCGAGTCGGTGCCCGAGGTCGCTGACGCCAACCGTGCGTGGATCGACGGAATCCTGGCCGGCGAGGTGAGCGACTTCGAGCGTGAGGTCCTGGCGGACTACTGGGTCACCGACGAGGAGTACGCCCGGGCGCGGGAGACTGTCCGCTCGTGCATGGAGGATCGCGGCTACGAGGTGATCCTCGGCGAGGGCCAGATGTCCGTGTATCCGCGCTCGGGCTCCGCGGCGGTTCGAGGTACCGCAGAGGAGACGCTTTCGGCTCAGGACGAAGCGCTCGCCGAGTGCGAAGCGGGCTTTCTCCCCAACGTCGAGGCGGCGTACTCGGGCCTGCGGCACAACCCGGAGGGCTGGAGCTGGTACGAGGCGATTCAGGCGTGCATCGAGCGGCTTGGGCTCGAGGAGCTCGACGAAGGACGGGGTATGCCCGAGGACGAGATGCTTGCCCGCCTCGAGTCGGACGATGCGTTCTTGTGGAGGTGCCGCACCGACCCGTGGACGGTTGCGAGAGAGGGCGAACTACCGTACGACGTCTTCCCGCCGCCGGGTGTCGAGCCGTGAGTCGACCGCGAACCGCGCTGGCCTCCGCGCTTCTCGCGCTGGTGGCGGTCGCAGGCTGTTCCACGCCACCGTCGGGCCTGGCGGAGGAGGTGCCCGAGATCGCCGACGCGTGGCGAGCCCGGGTCGACCAGAACGTCGCGAGCGGACAGCTCAGCGAGCTGGAGCAGGATGCCCTCGCCGACTACTGGGTCACCGACGAGGAGTACGCGCGGGCCCGCGAGTCGTTGCCGGTGTGCATGGCGGAGCGCGGCTTCACGGCCGTCCTCCAACCGCAGGGCGGCTTCTCCACGACGGCGGATCCTGAGTACTGGGACGGGCGCGACCTGAACGATCCCGAGGTCGATGCCGCATCCTCGCGCGCCGTGAACGAGTGCCAAGCGGGGTTCGCGTGGATCGAGGCGTACTACTGGGACATGCGCTCGAACCCGCAGGCGTGGGACTTCTGGGAGGCGCTGGTGGCGTGCGCGCAACGGCTGGGTCTGACCGAGGGCGCCGGGATGTCCACGGAGGAGCTGAAGGTCGCGACGTTGGAGTCGGAGGAGTTCCTGGCCGAGTGCCGGTCGGACCCGTGGTCGCTGGCGCAGGGCCGTGAGCCGGTTGGCGGGCCCGATGTCGGGGACTGAGGAGAGCGCGTGCAGGGCTCACCCGCCGATTCTCCGACCGCACGCCGGGGTGCACGGGACAATGACGTCGTGAGCAAGGGTGGCGGGCGCGGTCGACCGGGTGTGACGGCGGCGACGGTCGGGATCGCCGTGGTGGCTCTGGTCGCGGCCGGCACGGTGGTGGGCGCGGTGCTGCTCGGGCAGGACCCGCCGGCGTCGGTGGCGGCGCCAGGCGGTGCGCGGGTGGCGCCGGTGTCGGTGGAGACCTATGACGGGACCCGGCGGGCGCCGGCGACGCCGCTCCTGGCGGAGCCGACGACGTTGACGTTGGGTGCGTTCGGGCGGGTGCGCTCGTCCGCGTGCGCCCCGGGCGCGGTGCTCGCGTCCGGGTCGAGCCCGCTGGTCCTGGACGATCGGCCGATGCTCGCACTGGCGACGGCGGCTCCGTTGTGGCGCGACCTCGATGTCGGCTCCCGCGGACAGGACGTGACGGACCTGCAGACCGAGCTCGCCCGCCTGGGTCACGCGGTGAGCGTCGACGGCGTCTACGGACCGGGCACCCGGGCGGCGGTCCGTGCCGTGCTCGCGGGCCACGGCGTCGTCCGGCCCTCCGGTGCGCTGGCGTCCTCCGACGTGATGTGGCTGCCCGCCCCGGAGGTGACCGTGGCGACGTGCGCCGTGGCGGTGGGTGATGCGTTCGCTGGGGGCGAGGTCGCCACGGTGGGCGGTGGCCTCGTCGCCCTGGAGATCGGCGGCACGGACCCGGTCGAGGGATGGGTGGCCCGCTTCGGCGACGCGGCGGCGCCGGTCAACCCCGACCGCACGGTCACCGATCCCGCGTTCCTGGCCGCGGTCGCCGCCTCCCCGATGCTGGACTGGTCGCAGGAGGAGGGTCCCGGGACCCTGGACCTGGAGCTCGCCCTGGCGGAGCCGGTGCAGGTCGCGGTCGTCCCGCCGGCCGCGGTGTTCGGCCTGACCGCGGACCGGGGGTGCCTGGTGGCCGACGACGGGGGCGTCCTGCCGGTCCGGGTGGTCGCCTCCGCGCTGGGTCAGACCCTGGTCGAGGTCGACGGCCCGGTCCCGGACCAGGTGTCCCTGGACCCCGGTGACGACCTGACCTGCCCGTGAGCGAGGCGATGGGCACGATGGGCGCCGAGGTGCACGTGCGGGGGCTGGCGCACGCGTTCCCGCCGGCGCCGCCGCTGTTCGCCGGGCTGGACCTGGACCTGGTCCCCGGCGAGGTCGTGGCCGTCGTGGGCCCGTCGGGGTCGGGCAAGTCCACGCTGCTGTCGATCCTGGCCGGGTGGGTGACCCCGACCGCGGGCACGGTGGAGCGCGTCGGCGTCCAGCACGTCGGGTGGGTGCTGCAGAATCCGCACGGGGTGGCGCGGCGCACGGCCCTGGACCACGTCGTCCTACCCCTGCTCGCCCGCGGACTGGCGCGCCGCGACGCCGAGGCCCGGGCCGCTGAGATCTTGGACCGGTTCGCCCTCGCGGCCGTGGCCGACCGGCAGTTCCGGGCCCTGTCCGGCGGGGAGGCGCAGCGCCTCATGCTCGCCCGGGCCGTGGCCACCGCCGCCGACCTGCTCCTCGTGGACGAGCCGACCGCCCAGCTCGACCTGACCACCGCAGCCACGGTCAACGCGGTCCTGGCCGGGATCGCGCAGGACGACGCGATCGTCGTGGTCGCCACCCACGACCCGCACACCCGCGACGCGTGCACCCGCGTGCTCGACCTCGCCGACCACGTCCCGGAGGCCGCCCTCGCGGGCGCGGGCAGCCCCGCGGCCGGCCCTGGCGCACCAGGGGAGGGCTGATGCGCGCCCGGTCGGTCGCCTCGGAGGCGGCCCGCAACCTGGCCACCGGCACCACCCGGGCCGCGGCCCTGGCACTGGCGTTCGCCGCCGTCGTCGGCGCTCTCGCCTACGCCGACGTGCGCGCCGCGGTCGACGTGCTGCGCGGCGCCGCGGAGTACCGGGCGAGCGGGTCCTCGGTGCAGGTTCTGGAAGTCCCGCAGGGCATCGACGGCGCCCGCTGCCACGCCCTCGGCGAGGCGACCGGGGTCGTCGCGGCCGGGGCCTTGCGCCAGGGCGACCCCCTCACGGCGCTGGCCATGCCGTCGGCCCAGATCACCGTCTGGGAGGCCACCCCAGGCCTGGTCGACCTGCTCGCCGACGTCGGCGGCGACGTCGCCGCCACCACCGGCGACCACCGCGCAGCGGGGGTCTGGTACTCGCGCGACCTCGCCGAGACCCTCGGTGCCCGGCCCGGCCGCGACACCGCCACGACCACGGGCACCGCGGTGACGGCCGGCGTGTACTCCTGGCCCGACGACGGGCGCGCCCGCACCCTCGGCTACGCCGCCCTGGCCCCGGTCGCCCCCATGGGCGTCTTCGACCAGTGCTGGGTCCAGGTCTGGCCCGCCGACGTCGACACCGCCGCCGTCGTCTACCTCGCCATGGACCCGGCCAAGGCCGACCAGGCCACGGTCAGCCGCCTCAACGCTGCCTACGGCGCCACCTACGACGCCCCCGGCCTGCTCGCACGGCGCCCCACCGCCCTCGCCCCCGTCGCCGCCGCGATCGTCGGACTCGTCCTGGGCTACCTCGCCGTGCGCCTGCGCCGCCTCGAGCTCGCCGCCGCCCTGCACGCCCGCGTCCCGGGGCCCCACCTGGCCTGGCAGCAGGCCCTCGAGGCCGCCGCCTGGGTCGCCGCCGGCCTCGCCATCGCCGCCACCGCCGTGGCATACGCCGCCCGCACCGGCAACCCCGACCCCAGCGACTGGGCCTTCCTCCTCGGCGCCCGCACCCTCCTCGCCGGCGCGGCCACCACAGTCCTCGGCACCCTCGCCGGCGTCGCCACCACCCGCGAACGCCACCTCTTCCGCTACTTCAAGAACCGCTGAGCACCCGCCAGCACCGACGGTGCAAACAGAGTCACGGCCCGTCATCGCCTCATTCGGACCGAGAGTCCGCCTACAGCGGCACCGCCTCCAAGAGAGCCGAGGCGAGGACGTCCGGCGCCAGGGCACTCGACGCGACGACATCGACCGGCTCACCCAGTAGCGCGGATAGCTCATTGGCCATCGCCACGAGGGGCAGCAGGCCGCACGTGTGAACGTCAAGGTCGACGAGTAGGTCCACGTCAGACCCCGGCCCGTCGTCGCCCCTCGCCACCGAGCCGAAGACCCTGACGTTCGAGGCGCCATGGCCGCTGGCGATGGTGTGGATGCGGGCCCGGTTCGCCCGGAGCTTCGCCAACCGCGGCACCCCACCGTCGACCTGACCCTGGAGGCCGGCGGAACCTGGCATGGCTTGACCGTAGGACCAGGGGACCCAAGGAGTCGAGTGAGTACTATAGTTTTCACGTGAGTACTTCACGACTCACTTGGAGCTGATGATGGACGTCTCGAACCCGATCGCCGACGTGGTGCCGTCCGCCCACGGCCCGGTGCTCGCCGTGCTGGCGTCCACCTCGACACCGCTCACCGGCCGTGCGATCGCCGAGCTCACACGCCCGCGCGTCTCCCAGCCGCGCGTCGCGCGCATCCTCGCCGAGCTCAGTGAGACCGGCCTCGTCGACCGGACACCCGCGGGAGCCGCGTCGCTCTTCTCCCTCAACCGCGAGCACGTCGCCGCATCGGCCGTCGAGGCGCTCACCTCCCTGCGCCAGCAGCTGTGGAGCCGAATCGCCGAGCACGCACGCGGATGGACCAAGCCGCCGGACGGGGTCGTGGTCTTCGGGTCTGCCGCACGGGGCGACGGCGGCATCGCCAGCGACATCGACCTCCTCGTCATCCGCCCCGCCGATGTGGACGCCGATGACGCGGACTGGCACGCGAACGTCACAGACCTCGCCGCCCGTGTCACCCGGTGGACCGGCAACCCCTGCGAGATCCTCGACCGCTCTGGTGAAGAGCTTCAGGCGATGGCGGCAGCGGGTGAGCGCCTCCTGAGCGAGATCCGCCGCGACGGGCGAGCGATCGTCGGGTCGATCTCACTGGTCCCGGCCCCGAAGGCTGCCTGACATGGGCGCCCGGGACGACGCGCTCAGCCACCTCCGTAAGGCCCGCGAGTTCCTCGACGCCGCGGGCCTGGAGCTGGACATGGAGCTCCACTCTGCGGCCGCGTCATCGGCGGTGCTCGCCGGCATCAACGCCAAGGACGCGATCTGCCTCCAGCTCACCGGTCGCACCGGCAAGTCCGAGGACCACCGCTCCGCCGTGCCGGAGCTCGCGGCCGCCGGACCCGCAGGCAAGGCACTCGAGTCGACCTTCCGCCGACTCCTCGGGCTCAAGACCGCCGCGCAGTACCAGGCGGGTCCGATCAGCCGAGCGGATGCGACGAAGGCCGTCGAATGGGCGACGCGCATGGTCGACGCCGCGCGGGACGTCACCGGCTCCTGACCGGACTCGCGTTCCGCGACGTCCGATGACGGGGCGGGCGGGGAGCCGATGACGCTTGCGCCCGCCCGATGACGCACGCCGCGCGACCGATGACGCAATCGGCCCGGGTAAGTCGCGTCATCGCATCACCACCGACGGCGCGGTTCCGTCATCGGTTTGGCTATCGGCCCTGAGCAGGCTGACCGCGACTGCACGACCCGACCCGGGGCGGCAGGGCGATCCATCTTCTCGCGCCCGCCGCACACCTCCCGGCGGCGAGGTCGACGGCGGAAGGAGGCGGCTCCCGATGATGTCGATGCACAAGCTCATGGCCGGCGGCGGCTACACCTACCTGACCCGGCACGTCGCCGCGGGCGACGCCGGCCTCGGCCACGCCCACTCGCTCGTCGCCTACTACGAGGCCACCGGCAACCCGCCCGGCCGTTGGCTCGGCCGCGGACTCAACGGCCTCGGCGACGACGGATCGGGCCACCTTCGCCCCAGCGCACCAGTCGCCGAACCGGCCATGGCCGCTGTCTTCCGCGACGGCCACGACCCGCTGACCGCCGCTCCCCTCGGCCGCTCGTACCTCGACCGCTCCGACCGGGCCGTCGTCGGCTACGACCTCACCTTCACCGTCCCGAAGTCGGCCTCGGTCCTGTGGGCGCTCGGCGACGACGCCACCCGCACCGCCGTCCACGCCGCACACCGCGCCGCCGTCGACCAAGCCTTGACCTTCGTGGAGCGCACCGTCGCCCGCACCCGCGTCGGCCACGCCGGCTTCCGCCAGGTCCGCACGCGCGGCGTCATCGCCGCCGCCTTCGACCACTGGGACTCGCGCACCGGCGACCCGAACCTGCACACGCACGTCGTCGTCGCCAACAAGGTCCAGGGCCCCGACGGCGTCTGGCGCTCCCTCGACGGCACCACCGTCCACGCCGCCACGGTCACGGTCTCGGCGCTCTACGACTCCCTCCTCGCCGACGAGCTCGCCCGCCGCCTGCCCGTGCGCTGGTCCCACCGGTCGCGCGGCGAGCGGCGCAACCCCGCCTTCGAGCTCGAGGGCATCGACGACGCCGTCCTGGCCGCATTCTCCACCCGCGCCGAGCAGATCCACTGCGCCGAGCAGCAGTGGGCCGCCGACTTCGTCGCCTCCCACGGCCGCAGCCCGTCGCGCATCGAGACCAGCCGGGCGCGCCAGCACCTCACGCGAGCGACGCGGCCGCCGAAGGTCGTCCGACCGCTGCGCGACCTCCTCGCCGAGTGGGCGAACCGCGCCCGAGCACTGACCGGCGTCGAGCCGCACGACCTCGCCGCCCGAGCCCTGGCTGGCACCTACGCCCGCGGGCTCCGGGCGCACGACGTCGGGACCGAGGTCCGCGCCGCCGTCGTCGTGGCCGTTCTCGACGACGTCGCCACGCGCCGCTCGGTCTGGACCACCTGGAACCTGGGCGCGGCCGCGGCTCGGGCGACGCTGCCCTTGCGGATGGCGACCCCCGCGGAGCGGCTCAGAATGCTCAACGAGATCACGACCGAGGCGGCCGCCCGCTGCGTCCATCTCGACGACACCCGCGACCCCGAGCGGGTCCGCGTGGGCGAAGCGCTCTACACGTCCACCGAGCTGCTCGGCGCGGAGAAGTCGCTCATCGACGCGAGCGAGGCGCCCGGCGCGGCCGTCATCGACGCGCGGCTGATCGACAACCCTCGGTACCGCGCGCACCACCAACTCGCGCGGCTTGCGCCCGACCAGCGGGCCGCCGTCCGCGCGGTGCTCACCTCGGGCCGACGGCTCGACGCGCTCGTCGGCCCGGCGGGCTCGGGCAAGACGTGGACGCTCGCCGCCCTCGCCGAGCTCTGGACGGAGAACCTCGGCCCCGTCATCGGGCTCGCGCCGTCGGCGACCGCCGCTCGAGCGCTCGAGGCGTCCCTCGGCGTGCCGTGCGAGACCACGGCCAAATGGCTCTACGAGACCGTCGGCGACGGCGCCCAGGCACGCGGGCGCGCCTACGCGGCGATCGCGGCAAGGCTCGCGGCGAGCGGTGGCGACGGGCGGCGCGACCACCAGGCGGTCGCGCTGCGCCGGGAGGCGGGCCGGTGGTCGCTCGCGCCGGGCCAGATCGTCATCGTCGACGAGGCCTCGCTCGCCGACACCCGCAGCCTCGCCGCCGTCGTCGGCCAGGCGGAGGCGGCGGGCGCGAAGGTGCTGCTGGTCGGCGACCACCTCCAGCGCGGGTCGGTCGACGCGGGCGGCGCGTTCGGCATGCTCGCGCGCCGCGGCCCGACGGCGGAGCTCACCTCGTTGCGCCGGTTCCGGCACCCGTGGGAGGCGCGGGCGAGCCTCCAACTACGGCGCGGGCAGCCGGCGGCGCTCGACGCCTACGACGCTCACGGCGCGTTCGTTGGCGGGAGGCGGGAGCAGATGCTCGACGCCGCGCTCGGCGGCTACCAGGCCGCCGGTGCTGCGGGACGGGCGGCGGTGCTTCAGGCGGCCGATAACCGGACGGTGCGCGACTTGAACGCGATGGCGCATGCCGACGGCCTGCGATCGGGTGCCGTCCGCGAGGGCGGCGTCGAGCTCCATGACGGGTTGGTGGCCGGCGTCGGTGATCGCGTCGTCACGCGGCGGAACCATCGGCAACTGCGCACCGCCGACGGGTTCGTGCGCAACGGGAACCTGTGGGACGTCATCGGCGTGGACGGCAAGGGCGGGCTGCGGGTACGGCCAGCCGTCGGCTCAGGGCGGGACGGCGAGCCGGTATCGCTCCCGGCGACCTACGTCGCCGAGCACGTCGAGCTCGGCTACGCGACCAGCACCGCGCGGACGCAGGACATGACGGTCGACGAGACGCACACCGTCGCCGCGCCGGGGATGGGACGCGAGGACCTGTACGTCGCGCGGGCGGGAGACCAACCGCGTGTATGTCGTCACGGACGGGCCCGACGACGAGTGCGCGCCCGGTGCCGCGACGCCCACGGCCTCGTACCGCGACGTCCTCGACGGGATCCTCGCGACGTCCCACGCCGAGCCGACCGCCACCGAGACCTGGCAGACGTACCACCCGAGCACGCCCGCGCCTCTCCCTGTACCGCCACTGCGGCCGCCGCACGACTTCGGCCAGTCCGCGCGTTCCCGGCTCACCGCCTACCGGCCACCCGCGGCCGCACCTGTTCTCGATCCGCCCACTCGATCACTGTGACGAGCCGAGCACCCGAAGGAGCGCCATGTCCGCCATCGCCACCGGCCCGTCGGGTCGGCCGTTCCTGACCGTCGCCGAGGCCGCCGACGAGCTCGCCGTCACGGAGCGCTTCATCCGCAAGCTCATCGCCGACGGCGACCTCCGCGCGGTCAAAGTCGGCGCGCGCGTCGTCCGCATCCGCCGAAGCGACCTCGAGGACCTCCTCCGCCCGGCGCGTATCGTTCCACGACAGAGACCTGCTGGGCGGCACGCGGAGGGAGCGGCGGGCAGCACTGCCCGCTCCTCCGCGCGTGGTCCAGGGTGAGCCGAATCACCCGGTGGCCCGCTTGCGCGCGCCGCCGCCGCCTGACTACGGTGAAGCCATTCCTCCCCGCCCTCCCCTTCGGGGGACTGGCGGGGACTTTTTTGTGGAGGCGGGAGCAGGGTGGCACCGCGCGTCGTGGTCTTCGTCGACTACCAGAACGCCCATGCATCGGGTCACAAGCTCTACTGCGACGCCTTCGACCCGATCTACAACTGTCTGATCGACCCCCTGAAGCTGGGTGAGTTGCTCGTCCACCGACGCGCCCCGGGCGGGACGCTCACCGAGGTGCGCGTCTACCGAGGACGACCTGACCCGCGCAAGGAGCCGACGCTCACCGCTGCGAACGACAAGCACTTCGATGCCTGGAAGAGCGACATCAGAGTGATGGTGAAGCGACGGCCGCTGATGTACCCCGAAGACTGGGGCGAGGCAGGCTGCGTCGAGCGCCCGCGGGAGAAGGGCATCGACGTCTCGCTGGCCGTCGACATGGTGCGGCTCGCGTACGAGAAGAAGTACGACGTCGGGATCCTGTTCTCTCGCGACACCGACCTCAAGCCGGCGTTGGAGATGGTCCGTGACCTCAAGCTCGCTCACGTCGAGGTCGCCAGTTGGGACGGCGCCTCCATCCTGAGACTCCCCGGGGTCTATCGCCATACGCTCGACGGCGACGACTTCGTAGCCGTCCGTGACACGCGCTACTACGCCGTCTAGAGACACCCCCTGTCCACACGGACGTTGGCAGGGGGCCGCACCGGGTGGACCGCCGGGCGCACGCCATCAACGACGGCTCGGGGATGGGGCCCTGGTGCCCGCGCTGCAGCCAAACAAGCAGAGTCAGCCCCGAATGGCATGCCATAACGTGCCATAAGGGCGTTCAGATCAGTGCCTCTCGGTTCATCTCCGTGTAGGCTCGCAAGCGTCTGACCAGCAGTTTCACTTCCCCACCAGGGCGCGGAAACGCGACGGAGTCCGATACCCAAGCTGAGAGCGCGGGTTCGATTCCCGTCACCCGCTCCATCGTTTCCGCAGGTCAGAGCGTTGTAGGCGCGCTGTCGGACCTCCCTGGGACCCTTCTGCTGGTCGGCTCGTGCCATAGCGAAGTGGGATCCGACCATGACGGCTGCGACCGGATCCCGGCGCCACCGACGCGCCTCCGGGGCCGTCCGCCGACTGCCCTCGGGGAGGTGGCAGGCCCGTTACACCGGGCCGGACGGCGCCCTGCGGACCTTGGGGACGTTCCCGACCAAAGTCGAGGCCGACCAGGAGCTGGCCCACGAGGTGTCGCGGATGGCACGCGGGGTGTGGCGGGACCCGCGGCTGGGCGAGCAGTTGCTTGGGGAGTGGTTCCGTGGGTGGATCGCGACGCGGGCGGATCTCGCGCCGAGCACCCGGGCGCTGTACGGGCAGCTGCTGGAGCGGTGGATCGACGCCGAGGTGCCCGTGGTGGGTGGAGCGCGGCCGCGGGTCGTGCGGCTGGGGGCGCAGTCGCTCGCGTCGGTGACGCCGGCCGCTGTCCGCGAGTGGGACGCGGCGGTCCTTGCCGAGGCGTCGCGGCGGGCCGGTGAGCGGTGGTCGCGGGCGGCGTCGACGCCGAAGCGGGTCAACGCGGCGATCCGCGCTTGGGCGTTGGAGAACGGGCGTGCGGTCGCGGCGACGGGACGGAGGCCGGTCGAGCTGCGCGAAGCGTGGCTGGACGCGACGGGTGGCGTGGTCGTGGACGCGCGCGAGGGCCGTCGGAACCTCGGCCGCACGGAGGCGGCGCAGGCCTACCGGCTGCTGCATACCGGGCTGGCGCAAGCGGTGTCCGACGGGCTGATCCCGGCGAACCCGTGCGCGATCAAGGGCGCGAGCCAGCGCGACTCCCGACACCGGACCGAGCGGAGGGTCCTGGCGCCCGACGAGCTGTGGGCGCTGGCCGAGGCGATGCCCAAGCGCTACCGCGCGGCGGTCGTGGTGTCGTTCCTCTCGGGGCTGCGAGCGGGCGAGCTCTTCGCGCTCCAGCGGAAGCACGTCGACCTCGCGGCGGGGACGATCCGCGTCGAGCAGTCGCTCGCACGATCGGGTACTGGCGGCGCCGGGCCGTTCTCGGCGACGAAGTCTCGCGCCGGCGTCCGGACGGTCGCGCTGCCTACCGTCGCCGTCGAGGTCCTCGCCGAGCACATGGCGCGCTTCACGCCGGAACGGCGCGACGCTCTTGTCTTCGGCACGGCGTCCGGTCGCCCGCTCACGAGCGGCAGCCGCTCGACGATGTTCGCCCGCGCCCGCCGCGCGATCGACCGCGACGATCTCACCTGGCACGACCTCCGCCACTCAGCGCTGACGCTGGTCGCGCTCACCGGCGCGACGCTCCCCGAGCTCATGCAGCGCGCCGGCCACTCCACGCCCCGCGCGGCCCTTCACTACCAGCATGCCGCCGACGACGCCCAGCGCCGCATCGCGGCCCACCTGGACCGCGTGATCGCGGATGCCGGCACCGCGAGCGGTCGGCGCTGAGCCGCGCCTGGCTGGCGTGCGTTGTCAGAGGCGGGCGGGGACGCGGGAGTCGACGTCCGAGCCTTACCCGAGCCACCGTGGGACGAAGGTCCCTTGCGGCTTTGCCGTCGGTTCGCGACCGTGATCGGGCCCGATCCGGCTGCGCCGGTTGGGCGCAGCGCTTATGAATGGGGGCAAGCGCAATGAAGCGTTCAATCAGATCTGGTCTGCTGGCGTGCGGGCTCGCGGCGGTGATGGCACTCGGGTTCGCTGTGCCCGCCGACGCGGTCACCATCGCCTTCTCCGCCTCCTGCATAGCCGAGGGCTTCGCGACTCCCGACAAGGCCGTGGTTCAGGCCGGGACGTGTGAGTACGTCAGGGCTCGAATCCGGTGGTGGAACAACATGGGATCGATCTCGACAACCCTTGCGCCGGGCTTGAGCTCGGGCACGTCGGTCGCACAGGCGGGCACGACGTGGGTGACAGAGCGCGCGAGTATGGCGACCGACGCGGGTGGAACTCAGATCTTCGGCTACAGGGTCTACTTCGCGTGAGAAACGCGAACGCACTGCGCTGGGGAGCTGTTCTTGCCGCAGCCGGTCTGTCTATCGCGGCATGCGCAGGAGGAGCTCCCCGGTCGGTGCCCCCCGATGTGCCTGAGGTATACATCCAGCAAATCGATCAGATCCTGGCAAATGACGACGTCAGTGAGTCACAACGGCGGGTGCTCGAGGACTACGCAGTGAGCGATGCCGAGTACGGTGCCGCGCGAGAGAGCTTCCGAAGCTGCGTGGAGCCGCACGGGATAGACGTGGAACTCCAAGACGGACAAGTCACGTACACCCCGACTTCGAGATACACCGCACAGTTCGGGTCACTCGACGAGGCGCTTGCCGCGGCGGACCGGGTGGTCGAGGAGTGCGATGCTGAGCATCTGCTGTTCGTTGCCATGATGTACACCAGCCTCCGGGAGAACCCCGGGGGGCTTTCGTTCATCGAGGCGGTCCGGGCATGCATGGACCGCCTCGGGTTGAACGAGGGCCGCGACTTGAGCGACGACGAGTTGCAGGCACGCCTCGACGCTGACGAGGCATTCTTGTTCGAGTGCCGAGTGGATCCGTGGACCGTGGCACGGGAGGGCCGGCTCCCATACGAGGTGAGCCCTCCGCCCGGAGGCCAGCCCTGACGTCGCGCGCCGGGGCCGAGGGAGAATGGAGCGCCACCAGCTCGCCAACCTGGCCTGATCGTCGGCCCGTCGAGAGGATGAGAGCGTGCGTAACGGGGGACGACGGCGCGGTTCCGTGACGGTGGCGACGGTCGGGATCGCCGTGGTGGCTCTGGTCGCGGCCGGCGTCGCGGCGGGGGCGGTGCTGCTGGGGGCAGACGCGCCGTCGTCGGTGGCCAGCGAGACCGGTGCGCGGGTGGCGCCGGTGTCTGTGGAGACCTACGACGGGACGCGGCGGGCGCCGGCGACGCCGCTCCTGGCGGAGCCGACGACGTTGACGTTGGGTGCGTTCGGGCGGGTGCGCTCGTCCGCGTGCGTGCCGGGTGCGGTGGTTGCGTCGGGGTCGAGCCCGCTGGTCCTGGACGATCGGCCGATGTTGGCGCTGGCGACGGCGGCTCCGTTGTGGCGCGACCTCGACGTAGGCGTCCGCGGCCCCGACGTCGCGGACCTGCAGACCGAACTGGCCCGCCTGGGGCACGCGGTGACCGTCGACGGCGTCTACGGACCCGGTACGCGGGCGGCGGTCCGCGCGCTGCTGTCGGGGATCGGCGTCGCCCGGCCGTCCGGGGCGCTCGCCGCGTCGGACGTCGTCTGGCTGCCCGCCCCGGAGGTGACGGTGACGACGTGCGCTGTGGCGGTGGGCGACGCGTTCGCGGGAGGCGAGGTCGCCACGGTGGGCGGCGGGTTGGTCGGCTTGAAGATCGGCGGGACCGATCCGGTCGAAGGGTTGGTGGCCCGGTTCGGCGACGCGACGGCGCCGGTCAACCCCGACCGCACGGTCACCGATCCCGCGTTCCTGGCCGCGGTCGCCGCCTCCCCGATGCTGGACTGGTCGCAGGAGGAGGGTCCCGGGACCCTGGACCTGGAGCTCGCCCTGGCGGAGCCGGTGCAGGTCGCGGTCGTCCCGCCGGCCGCGGTGTTCGGCCTGACCGCGGACCGGGGGTGCCTGGTGGCCGACGACGGGGGCGTCCTGCCGGTCCGGGTGGTCGCCTCCGCGCTGGGTCAGACCCTGGTCGAGGTCGACGGCCCGGTCCCGGACCAGGTGTCCCTGGACCCCGGTGACGACCTGACCTGCCCGTGAGCGAGGCGATGGGCACGATGGGCGCCGAGGTGCACGTGCGGGGGCTGGCGCACGCGTTCCCGCCGGCGCCGCCGCTGTTCGCCGGGCTGGACCTGGACCTGGTCCCCGGCGAGGTCGTGGCCGTCGTGGGCCCGTCGGGGTCGGGCAAGTCCACGCTGCTGTCGATCCTGGCCGGGTGGGTGACCCCGACCGCGGGCACGGTGGAGCGCGTCGGCGTCCAGCACGTCGGGTGGGTGCTGCAGAATCCGCACGGGGTGGCGCGGCGCACGGCCCTGGACCACGTCGTCCTACCCCTGCTCGCCCGCGGACTGGCGCGCCGCGACGCCGAGGCCCGGGCCGCTGAGATCTTGGACCGGTTCGCCCTCGCGGCCGTGGCCGACCGGCAGTTCCGGGCCCTGTCCGGCGGGGAGGCGCAGCGCCTCATGCTCGCCCGGGCCGTGGCCACCGCCGCCGACCTGCTCCTCGTGGACGAGCCGACCGCCCAGCTCGACCTGACCACCGCAGCCACGGTCAACGCGGTCCTGGCCGGGATCGCGCAGGACGACGCGATCGTCGTGGTCGCCACCCACGACCCGCACACCCGCGACGCGTGCACCCGCGTGCTCGACCTCGCCGACCACGTCCCGGAGGCCGCCCTCGCGGGCGCGGGCAGCCCCGCGGCCGGCCCTGGCGCACCAGGGGAGGGCTGATGCGCGCCCGGTCGGTCGCCTCGGAGGCGGCCCGCAACCTGGCCACCGGCACCACCCGGGCCGCGGCCCTGGCACTGGCGTTCGCCGCCGTCGTCGGCGCTCTCGCCTACGCCGACGTGCGCGCCGCGGTCGACGTGCTGCGCGGCGCCGCGGAGTACCGGGCGAGCGGGTCCTCGGTGCAGGTTCTGGAAGTCCCGCAGGGCATCGACGGCGCCCGCTGCCACGCCCTCGGCGAGGCGACCGGGGTCGTCGCGGCCGGGGCCTTGCGCCAGGGCGACCCCCTCACGGCGCTGGCCATGCCGTCGGCCCAGATCACCGTCTGGGAGGCCACCCCAGGCCTGGTCGACCTGCTCGCCGACGTCGGCGGCGACGTCGCCGCCACCACCGGCGACCACCGCGCAGCGGGGGTCTGGTACTCGCGCGACCTCGCCGAGACCCTCGGTGCCCGGCCCGGCCGCGACACCGCCACGACCACGGGCACCGCGGTGACGGCCGGCGTGTACTCCTGGCCCGACGACGGGCGCGCCCGCACCCTCGGCTACGCCGCCCTGGCCCCGGTCGCCCCCATGGGCGTCTTCGACCAGTGCTGGGTCCAGGTCTGGCCCGCCGACGTCGACACCGCCGCCGTCGTCTACCTCGCCATGGACCCGGCCAAGGCCGACCAGGCCACGGTCAGCCGCCTCAACGCTGCCTACGGCGCCACCTACGACGCCCCCGGCCTGCTCGCACGGCGCCCCACCGCCCTCGCCCCCGTCGCCGCCGCGATCGTCGGACTCGTCCTGGGCTACCTCGCCGTGCGCCTGCGCCGCCTCGAGCTCGCCGCCGCCCTGCACGCCCGCGTCCCGGGGCCCCACCTGGCCTGGCAGCAGGCCCTCGAGGCCGCCGCCTGGGTCGCCGCCGGCCTCGCCATCGCCGCCACCGCCGTGGCATACGCCGCCCGCACCGGCAACCCCGACCCCAGCGACTGGGCCTTCCTCCTCGGCGCCCGCACCCTCCTCGCCGGCGCGGCCACCACAGTCCTCGGCACCCTCGCCGGCGTCGCCACCACCCGCGAACGCCACCTCTTCCGCTACTTCAAGAACCGCTGAGCACCCGCCAGCACCGACGGTGCAAACAGAGTCACGGCCCGTCATCGCCTCATTCGGACCGAGAGTCCGCCTACAGCGGCACCGCCTCCGAGAGAGCGGAGACGAGGACTTCCGGCGCCAGGGCGGCCGACGCAACCACATCGACCCGCTCATCCAGAAGCCCAGACAACTCGATGGCCATCGCCGCGAGGGGCAGCAGGCCGCGCGTGTGAACGTCAAGGTCGACGAGTAGGTCCACGTCGGACCCCGGCCCGTCGTCGCCCCTCGCCACCGAGCCGAAGACCCTGACGTTCGAGGCGCCATGGCCGCTGGCGATGGTGTGGATGCGGGCCCGATTCGCACGGATCTTCACCATCCGCGGCACCCCGGCGTCGACCTGACCCTGGGCGTCAACGGGATCTGTCATGGCTCGACGGTAGGACCAGCCCGGCACACCGAGGAGAACCCACGGAGTCAGCCCCGAGTGGCATGCCATAACGTGCCATAAGGGGGTTCAGATCGGTGCCTCTCGGTTCATCTCGGTGTAGGCTCGCAAGCGTCTGACCAGCACTTATGCTCCATCACCCAGGGCCAGAAACCCGGCAGAGTCGATTTCCCAAGCTGACAGCGCGGGTTCGATTCCCGTCACCCGCTCCACACAGGGCCAGGTCGGAGAGTTCTCCGCCTGGCCTTTCGTGTCCCTGGGCCGGGTCGCCCGGCGTCGCGTCGCGGACGTGCGCCCGTGGACGTGGGCGGCGCCCGACCCGTGACTGCGTTCGCCGCCGACGGCGACCCCACCGACGTCAGACGCCTGCCGAGCCCCAAGGGCGGCGGCGCCGCCGGCCTCGCGCGGCCGCCCGGCGCCGAGGCCTCCCGGCATCCCGCCGCCGGGTCGGCTCGTCGGCGGCGGCCCGCCGCCGGGTCGGCTCAGGGCAGCGGCTCCGTGTCCGTGCAGAACTGGTGCTGCGAGCGGGCGGTCGCCTCGGCGTGGGCGACGTACGGCGTGGCGGCGGCGAGCTCCTCGCCGAACTCTGCGGCGGTGCCCACCCCGACGCAGAGGTACACCTCTCTCGGGGAGGCCGGCACAGCACGCTCGGGGTCGACGTCCGCGCCCCACGGCAGGGTGGTGGCCAGGGGCAGCGGCGCCTCGGCCACGCCGCTGAGCACCGCTCCCGGCTGCAGCACCGCGGGCACGAGGCCGTAGGGCTCGTCGAAGGCGACGTACTCCGGCATCGCGAGCAGGCGCTGGGCGAGCTCGACGGTGGTGCCGCGCGCGCCGAGCACCCACGTCGGCGCCGGGCCCTCCTCGCCGCGGTCCGGGCCGGCGAAGACCAGGATGGGCTCGTCCCCGTCGTTGCGCAGCGTCCACGACCACCCGACGGCCTCCGGGCCGGCGTGGAACTCCGCGCGGAAGGCCACGTCCGGGCGGGGGCTGTCGGGCTCCGGCCGGGGCAGCGGGCCGCCCTCGGTCCGGCAGCCCGCGAGCGCCGCGAGGACCGTGAGCACCGCGCCGAGGGCCGACGCCGGGCGCCCCAGACGCCGTCGGCCGGCGTCCCCGCCCGTGCCCGTCATCAGCGCCCTCCCCGCCGCCCGGCCTGGACGGCTTCCAGTGTGATCTTCGCGGCGTCGCCGCGTGTCGCTTCCGGTCCGGTCCCCTCGGACCGGTACGTTCGAGACACAGCAAAGGCCCCTCGGAGTAAGCGTCCGAGGGGCCTTGCTGTGATCTCGACCGAGTCCTCCGGTGCGGCGGGGCCTCGGCGAACCGCGGCACCACCCGGTGACCGCCCCGGCGCGAACCAGGACGCCCACCCACCGGACCGTCCGACCGCTCGGATGACCCTCCCCCAGCGAACCGGGTTCCTGCCGCCCGACCGGTGCGGACACCGGTCCCGCTCCGACGTTGCGGTGGGACGACGGCCCGTTGGTTTCCCTGCGGGCGGCGTCCCAGGTCGATCACCCCGGCCGGTCCGCTCGATCCACTGCGTCGTCGTCCACAGCCTCCCCGGGTTGCCCCGGAAAGGACCCCCGGGCCGAAACCCGAGGAGCTGGACCGCCGATCTCCGGTCGGTCACCGGCCTCGTAGAACCTGCCGGCCGACCAGGTCTCCCTGGTCGGACCTCCCGGGTCACCCCGTTCGATCCGGCTGGCCTGCGTTGCCGATGACGTATGTCTAGTCGGCCCCGCGAGGGGGGACAAGACCCAAAGAACGGTCAGTTTTTGTCCACCGGAAAGTCACAGCTTCGTCCACATCTCGGCCCCCACGAAGCGCCCTCTTCGCACACCCCTGTGGAGGAAAGATGTGCACGACGGCGCGGTGTGCGTGCTCCGTTCGGGTGGCCCTCGGCATCAGCCGCGCACGTCCCAGAGGTGGTGCGCGAGGTCGTGCAGGAAGTACTGGCCGAGCGTCTCCACCGTGAAGGTCGAACCGTTCGACCGCACGCCCCGGCGCGACCACTGGTCGCCGGACACGCCCGCGAAGACCTGGGCCGCGGCGTCGGCGGCCTCGCGGAGCTCGCCGGCGACGGTGACGGGCTCCTGCTCGCCGTACCGCGCGGCGACGGCGGCCGCGTCCTGGTCCCAGTTGGCGAACGTGGGCTCGTCCTCGGTGAGCATCAGGTGCGCGCGCTCCCGGAAGACGCGGCACACGTCCCTCACGTGGCAGGCGTACTCGAGCGGCGACCACACCCCCCGGGCCGGACGGCGCGCGACGTCGGCGCGTCGGAGGACCTCGACCCAGCGGGCCGCGAACCCGCGCAGCAGGGTGGGGATCGTGGCGCCCGCGACGGCGCCGGCCTCGAACCCGCAGTCGGGACAGCGGCGCTGGATGACCCAGGTCCAGTCCTTGGTGTCGGGCACGATCTCGTCGGCGCCCGCGGCGCCGTTCTCCTCCGCAGCGGTCATGTCAGCACGGTATCTTCCGGTACGGCCCGGGATTGTGCCCGGCCACCACCCGGCCGGCCGACGCCACCCCAGGGCGGGGGCGACAATGGGGGGCGTGCCCAGGATCATCGGCGGCTCGCTCGTCGAGCACCGCGAGGAGACGCGACGGCGTCTCTTCGAGGCGTTCGCGCGCCTGCTGGAGGACCGCGGCTTCGACGCCGTGACCCTCGCCGAGGTCGCCGCCGAGGCCGGCATCGGGCGCACCGCCGTGTACAACCACGTGCCCGACAAGGAGACGCTGCTCCTCGAGTACATCGCCCACCTGACGGGCGACTGGCTGTCCGAGCTCGAGCGGGCGCTCGACGGCGTCGAGGACCCGGTCGAGCGCCTGCGCGTGTACGTGCGCCACCAGCTGCGCATGCGCCGCACGTTCCACATGCCCGTGGGCCTGCGCGCCGCGGTGTCCCCGGACGCGGCGGTGCGCCTGCGCGAGCACGCGGCGCCCGTCGAGACCGCGCTGCGGCAGATCCTCGCCGACGGCATCGCAGCGGGGGTGTTCGTCGCGCAGCCGATCGACGTCGTCGTCGGGCTCGTCAACGCGTGCCTGACGGCGCGCGTGGCGGTGGGCCCCGCGGCCGACGAGGACAGCCCGGCCGCGACGGAGGCGTTCGTCCTGCGCGCAGTCGGCGTCGCCGACGCCTGACGACGTCCGCCCGCCGCACGCTCCTGCGGCGCACCTGAGGTTCCGTGCCCGGATCGGCGCGATGGCTCGCCGGGGCGACGGCGACCGCCATGCGGACCGGCTTGCGTCGTTAGGTTAGGCGAACCTAACCTGCGTCCTGACGGCCCGTCAGATCCGAGGAGCCCCCATGACCGTCGCCGCGCCCGCGCTGCCGCTGTCCGCCCTGCTGCGCACGGCGACCCGCCCCGCTCACGAGCACGCCGAGACCCGCCCGTTCGTGGAGGCGCTCATGCAGGGCCGGCTCGACCGCGCCGCGTACGCCGACCTCGCTGCGCAGCACCTCGTGATCTACCGCGTGCTCGAGGCCGCCGGCGACGCCCTGCTCGCGGCCGACCCCCGCGCCGCCGACGTCGTCGACGAGGCCCTGCGCCGGGTGCCCGCCATCGAGGCCGACCTCGCCCACCTGGTCGGCCCGGACTGGCCCGACCGGATCGACGTGCTCGACGCCGCCCACGCCTACGCGGCGCGCATCGCCGACGCCGGGACCTGGCTGGGCGGCTACGTCGCCCACGCGTACACGCGCTACCTCGGCGACCTGTCCGGCGGCCAGGCGATCAAGGCGATCCTCCAGCGCAGCTACGGCGTCCCCGACGAAGGCGTGCAGTTCTACACGTTCCCGGCGATCGCCAAGGTCAAGCCCTACAAGGACGCCTACCGCGCCCGCCTGGACGCGCTGCCCCTCACCGACGAGGAGCGCGCGCAGGTCGTGGCCGAGGCGGTGGTCGCGTTCGAGTGCAACGCGGCCGTCTTCGCCGGGCTCGCCGCGCGGCACCTGCCGGCCTGAGCCCGGGGGACGGGCTCGGCCCACCGGCGGGCCTGCGCCCGGCAGCGAACGCCGGTCAGCCGTGCAGCGGCAGGGTCAGCACGGCCGGGCCGCCCTCGACCACCCGCACCGGCACGCCCCAGTCCTGCTGGTTGAGGTGGCACGCCGGATACTCGATCGCCGGGTCCGCGTCGCAGGACGCCGCCTGCGCGGCCACGTGCAACACGCCCTCGGCCACGTCGGGGTTGACGCGCAGCACCCGGGTGAGCGGCACGTCGTCGCCCGCGCCGTCGAGCAGGAGCTCGGGCGGGGTCGAGGACACCTGCAGCCGGGTCGACGGGCCGAACCGGTCGTCGTACTTCTGACCCGGCGCGGGCGTGAAGACGACCTCGAGCGTCACCTCGCCCGCGCCGATCTCGGTGACCGGCCGCTGCGTGCGGTGGGCGCCGGCGTCGAGGATCTCGCCCGCGAGCCGGGCGGGGAGTGCGATCCGGGTGAGCCGGTGCGCGGCCGACTCGACGACCACGAGGTCGATCCCGCCGTCGTCGCGCACGTCCACGAGCAGCCCCGACGGCTCGGCGAGGTCGCGCGCGAGCGTCGTCACGGCGTCGGACGCGGGGTCGTAGCGACGGACCGCGCCGTTGTAGGTGTCGGCGATGGCCACCGAGCCGTCCGGGAGGACGGCGACGCCCAGCGGGTGCTGGAGGAGCGCCTGGGCGGCGGGCCCGTCGCGGTGACCGAAGTCGAACAGGCCCTGCCCGACGGCGGTGCCCACCCAGGCGTCGCCCGTCGCCTCGGGCCGCAGCCAGCGCAGCGCGGAGACCTCGGAGTCGGCGAGCCAGACGCGCCCGTCCGGACCGACGGCGAGGCCCGACGTCTGCGCGAACCAGGCGTCGGCGCCCGGCCCGTCCTGCAGGCCCTCGTTCATGGTCCCGGCGAGGTGGCGCACGGTCCCCGCGGCGGGGTCGAACGTCCAGATCGTGTGGTGCCCGGCCATCGCGACGACGACGGCGTCCAGCTCGGCCGACCACACCACGTCCCACGGCGAGGACAGCCGGACGCCGCGGGCGGGGTACGTGCCGAGGGGCGCCCACTGGGGCCGTGCGCCGTCGGGCCCGGGCTCGAGGTTGTCGGGGCCGCCGACGAGGAACTGCTCGCCCGTGCCCGCGACGGTGGTCACGTGCCCGTCGGCCAGGCGCACACCGCGCAGCGCGTGGTTGACGGTGTCCGCGACGACGACGTCGTACCCCGCCCGCTCGGCGACGACCGGCGGGAGCACGCACAGGCCGTTCGGCTCGGAGAACCGCGCGACGTCGGGGCCCCCGTCGACCAGCCCGCGCTCGCCGGAGCCGATGCGCCGGACCAGGGTCTCGCCGTCGGGCGCGAGCTCCGCCAGGGAGTGGTGACCGGCGTCGGCCACGAGGAGGTTTCCGCTGGGCAGGCGGACCGCCTTGGCGGGGAAGCGCAGCGTGTCCGACGTCGGCGCGGGCGGCACGTAGGGGCCGTCGCCGCGGTGCAGGGTGCCCTTGGCCTCGTGCTCGGCGACGAGCTCGCGGACGAGCACCTCGACGTTGTGCCGGTGCCCCTCGCCGGCCATGTGCGCGACGACGTAGCCCTCGGGGTCGACGACGACCAGCGTGGGCCAGGCGCGCGCCGTGTACGCGGACCAGGTGACGAGGTCGGGGTCGTCGAGGACGGGGTGGCGCACCTCGTACCGCTCCACGGCGGCGGCGAGCGCGACCGGGTCGGCCTCGTGGACGAACTTCGGCGAGTGCACGCCGACGATCACCAGGACGTCGCGGTAGGCCTCCTCGACCTCGCGCAGCTCGTCCAGGACGTGCAGGCAGTTGATGCAGCAGAACGTCCAGAAGTCTAAGACGATGATCTTCCCACGGAGGTCCGCGAGCGTGAGAGCCCGGCCACCCGTGTTGAGCCACCCACGGCCAACCAACTCCGACGCGCGAACGCGGGGCAACCGACTGGGCGGAGAAGGCATGCCACGAAGCCTACGGTCAAGACCGCAGGGGCCTACGGTCCGACCGCGGGCCGGACGCCCCGTGCTCGACCGTTCGCCCGTCGACGCGCGCTGGTCTCGCGGCTTGCCGCGTCTGGCCGCCGCCGAGCGCTCGGCGCGCCCGCTCACGTCAGCGGCCAGTCGTATGCTGCGTTCACCGCGCCGCCTGCTGGGAGCCCTGAGATGCAAACGTACGGAACCGTTACCGAGGTCGATAGCCAAGTGCGCGTTTTCGATGCAGCGAGTTTCGAGCGGCTGCTGCACGAACTTACAGGCTTCGATGCGCCCCTTGACGGCGACGTGGTTGCAGCGATCGACGGGCTGATCGCGTCTCTGGGCGCGAGTCCGCCAGCGTCGCGCTCCGAGGTTGCTCGCCGCTTCTACGGTCGGATCAACGAGAAACTGGACGCTAACCGCGAAGTGCGCCGACTCCTCTATAGAGAGGCGGCCGCGGCTGGCTACACCTTCAACTATCCGCAGAAGAAGACAATCGCGCGCGCAATCGACCAAGGTGATATCGAGGGACTCGAAAGCTCCTTGCGCCGCTTCGGCGTGAGCCCCGGACGGGCGATAGGCCTGGCGCGGGGTTGCGAGCCGGTGTCTCAGGAGCAGACGAGAAGGCTGCTCCATGGTGAAACTGAGAGGCCATCAAAGCTTCGAAAGGCGCTGCAGCGCTCCGTCAAAGAGGATGTCTTTGCGTCGTGTGCAGGTCCGCTCGTCTGGGCACTTTGGCAGCCCAGTGATCTCTACCGCGCTTTCGGCGGCGGCGGCTCGGGGACCACGGCGCGCGACTACATGCGCTACCTCGAAAGCCTTCGTCCAGAATTGTTCAACCGTGGTCGGACGCTCACCGTCAAGTACGTCACCCCGCTGGACGAGCGCGAGACGCGGCGGCACGACATCTCAAAGTGGCTTGCGAGCGAGTACAAGGCGCTCGCAAACCACGGCTTCCTCGCAATGGTGGTTGACGCGTCACGGGACGGCGCTGCAGCCTGGGCAACGGTGAACGACGCAACGCTCTTTGCTGAGCGCTTCCTGGAAGTACCGCTCCGGCAGATGTTCTTTCGGTCCGAAGAGGTGATGAAGGAGACCTTGGCGCACGCGACCGATCTAGACGCCGCGGAGGCGCGCTTCGACCTTCTGAATGAAGGTTTTACCTATCGCGACGTGTTTGTGCTAACCGACGCGCAAGGCGCCGTTCAGCGCCTTGTCCTCGTCATGCAGAAGAACGCGCGGGACGAAACGAAGATTCCGTGCCCTGCATGCAGGGGAACATCGACCGAAGGCAACTCATACCCAACGTTTGGCGTCCGCAGCTGGGAATGCCGGAACCCGCTCTGCCCTAACCGGAGCATCTATAACCGGGGCAACCGCTTTCAGTTCCGGTCGATCGTTCAGCAGGCCGCGATTGAGGATCCCCGGAACACCATCCCGGTCGAGAGCGTCAATAGGTGGCGCCGCGACGTGCTCGCCTTCATCAGCGATGCAGAGATCGCCGAAACGATGATCGCCCACTATTCGATCGCGGATGACGGGGTCGCAATCCTCGGGCTGGCCGAAGCCGACTCCCTGGACGGCAAGGGCCGAAAGATTACGACAGAGGATCCGGACGGTGTCGAGCCGCCCGAGTTCTGGTCCTCGGCGTTTTTTAGGCGCTTCATGCCCTCGCCGGCCATCGACACGAGACCAGCCGAGCGCGCGCCGATTGAGGTGGAGAGTTTCGTGGTTGTTGAAGGCGACTCCACCCAGGTGCTGGCCACATTCCCCGACAACACTTTCGACCGGGCTGTCACTTCGCCCCCGTACTACAACGCACGAGAGTACGCGCAGTGGTCGAATCTCTATTGCTACCTCCACGATATGTACGTGAACTCGGCGGAGGTATACCGCACACTAAAGCCAGGCGCGGTGTACGCATATAACATCTTCGACTACTTCGACAACGAACGTATTGTTACCTTCTCCGCGATGGGTCGCAAGCGCATACCTCTCGGTGCACTCATGGCTCACGTGTTCGAGGCGATCGGCTTTGAACTGCTCGGGGTGATTCCTTGGGACAAGGGGGAGATTCACGGCAAGCGCGGGTTCAACGGAGGCAACTACTCCCCCTACTACCAGTCTCCCTTCAACTGCTGGGAGCATGTACTCGTTGTCCGAAAGCCTGGCGGGAGCAACTCGGGTGAAAGCTTTCCAAGCGAGACGCTTGCCCGGGTAGCGAAAATCCCCCCCGTCATCAAAATGGTCCGCGGCGAGAACACCCATGGGCACACGGCACCATTCCCCGAGGCCTTGGCGCAACTGCTCCTGACCGATCTTCCCGCCGACAGCCTCGTGCTTGACCCCTACGCCGGCTCAGGTACCACGGCGCGAGCCGCGTTTTCGCGAGGGTGCCGCACGGTGCTGATCGAGAGGGACGCCGAGTATGCCGCCCTGGCGACGCGGTTGACGGAAGCACGAATCCGCCACGAGAAGGAAGCCTTGTTCTAGGGTGCTAGAAGCTCGATGAGGGGTCGATGCAGTACTTTCCCTCGCGCTGCAGCCAGTGCGCCATTGCCCACGCTTCCTTGAATCGGATGTTCGCCATGGTCAGGCCGTACGCTCGGCAAAGGCGCTCGTATTCCTGGTAGGTCGAAGGGCGCTTCACGAACAGGATCCACATCAGGGCCGACTCTGTCGTGAGGAACGTCTTGCCACCGTTGACGTGCGACGGTCGCCGGACCACGTTGCACCGGCGGCATCGGAGCGTCATGTTGTCCAGCCGGTCAGCTTCATCGCCGTAGTCCTCACGCGTCTCCACGTGATCGGCCTGGAGTTCGAGGCGCGTCCCACAGTCGATGCACCGCCCCGGCTGGTCCTTGTGCCACTGGAGGACCGCCTGCATGGTCTTCCTCGGCGGGTAATGGGCCTGGAACGTCTTCTTCGAGGCAATCGACGTGCCGACCTGCGGAGGGTTGAGGTGGCCGAGCACGAGGGCAGCCACCTCCCGATAGTTGACGACGTCTTCCTGGATCAAGTACTCAAGCATCCCCTTCCAGTCCTCTTCAGACCAGTCCAGGTCGGCGAGTGGGGAATGCTCGAAGAAGTTGCGCTCCGCCTCGGGGGCGGGATCTTCGAGGCTTTGCTTCGATGCGGGACCGTTCGCAGATTCGTACGTCACGACGCGGTTTCTCCTCGTTGTGGGGCGGGTGAGAAGAACGCTGCGACCGGCTGCTGCAGAGCCTGCGCGATTCGATCGATGTTGTCGATCCCGATGTTGCGGGCGCCGCGTTCCACACTGGAGATGTACGTCCGGTGAAGCCCAGATGCGTGCGCGAGGGCCTCCTGGGAGAGCCCTTGCTCCAATCGGAATCGCCGCATTGCCGCCGCGAACTCGTCTCTGGCTGACATCGCGCCAGGATCGGGACGTTGCCGCCTATGCGTCTACAGCCGATGAGTAACAGCCGAGGACTTCACCCCACGTAAGACCCGGCCGCGGCGCCGCGCAGCGATGAAGGGATGGGTTCAACTGGATGGGCTTGTCTTCTTCCGCAACGGCTTCATGGGCTGTGTAGGCGGAGATGGGCGTCGCCGTTGTGACGCGGCGGCCACAGATGTGCGCCGGGCGTGGTCAGCGGCGACGGAGCGCGCGACGAGCGAGCCGACGGCGGCAACGACGTCGAGGGTCAGCGCCGCACGGCCGCGGGCTGGCAGCGCGTCGCCGAGCGCGCGCGCCTCAGCGACGAGCGGGCCGTCGGCCACGATGTCAAGGACGGCGCGGTGGTCGTCGAGGTCGACGTCAGGTCGACGGCGTGGAGCGCGCGGAGCCGGTCGAGCGGCGAGCCCGGCGATGGAGCGGAGCCGGGGCGGCGCGTCGAGGTCGCGGTCGTCGGTCGTGTCATCGGCGACCCCAGCGAGCGCGAGCGGCGGCTCGGCCGCGCTCGGAAGCGGACAGTCGTCCGGCGTCCGGAGCGACGGCGAGCCGAGCAAGGATGGTCGCGGCAGCGGTGCGCGCGAGGCGAGCCTCGACGACGGCCGGGTGGACGACGGTCTGGCCGGTCGAGCCGGTCGCGGTCATGCCGTCGGCGCGAGCAACGGCGTCGAGCCGCTCGGCGGTCGACGTCAGCGCGCAGGCTTGCTCCAGAGCGCCGAGGCCGACCTCGACGCGACGCTCCTGCCGGGCGCCTCGGGGCTGGTCCGGCTGGCGGCGGCGATGGCCGGCACCGTGACGGTCACCGCACGGCTGCTCGGGTGGTCCGACGGCGACGCCGTCGTCGCGCTCGCGGCCGAGGCGCGCGGCATCGCGGTGCACCGCCTGCTCAACCAGTTCCTCGGCACCATCCGTTCGGCGCTCGCGGCGCAGGGCCTGCCACCCGACCTCGTCGAGCTCACCGCCGGGCCCGACGGGCCTCGCCTCGTCGTCCACGTGCAGGCGGCGGTGGACGCGCGGGCGAGCGGCGTCGTCGTGCGCGACGTGACCCTGACCGGCGGCGTGGTGCGCGCCGAGGTCGAGGTCGTCCCGCCGGTCGCGCTGCTCTGACCCCCCCCCCCCCCCCGACGGCGCCCGGTCTTCTCGGGCGGCGGGCCGGGCCCAGGGGCGGCGGGGTCGGGGCGCGACCCGGCTCAGGCGTCCGGCGGGTCCCCGACGTCGGCCACCGGCCGGGGCGCGAAGGCCTCCGCGGTCACGTGCGCGGCCCGGATCTCCGCGAGCGGCAGCCACACCCAGCGGCCCGGCTCCTGCGGCAGCCCCGACCGCTTCCAGCCCACGAGCCACCACCTGTCGCGCGCGTGCGCGAGCAGCGTGGGCTCGACGAGGAACCGCGCCGGCGGCGCCGCGGACGCGGGCCGGTGCGTGACGAGCAGGACGCGCGAGCGGGCGAGCGCGTCCTCGGCCGCGCGCAGGACGACGGGCGAGGCGCCGTCGTCGGCCGCACCGCGGCCGTCGCCGGAGCCGACCCGCACCCGCTGGGACAGGGCGGACGCCCTCGCACGCTCGCCCGGCCCGAGGGCGTCCCACACCTTGTCGCGGGCCGCGGCGGCGTCGGCGGCGAACGGGCTGCCGGGCGGGAGCGCCGCGAGCGCGACCGCGACCGCGACCCCCTGCGCGGGTGCGAGGCTCACGGGCGGCAGCGTCGCCGACGTGTCGAGGGCGTACCCGCCTCCCGGGCCCCGCTGGGCCACGATCGGGGCGCCGGTGCGCTGGAGCGTCGCGAGGTCCCGCGTGATCGTGCGGATGCTCACGCCGAAGCGCTCGGCGAGCTCGGGGCCGGTCGCGCCGTCCGGCCCCCTGCGGCGCAGCTCCTCGTAGAGCGCGTGGAGGCGGTCGGTGCGGCTCACACCCGGCATTCTGCCGCCGGCCGGCCCGGCGCGGAGCGTTCTCACAGGCCGCGGACGGGATCTCCCGGGACCCCCGCGCCTCTCCCGGGAGCCCGCCGTCGCCCGGCACCGTCACCTGGCCCGGACGGACGACCGGGGCCGCCCGCACACGGCGGACGGCCCCGGGACGAGGTGCGTCAGACGGCAGGCGGCGGCGTGCGGTCGTCGTACCGCTCGACGATGTGGTGACGGCGGGTCCGCTGCTGGTTCGCGACGAGCGCGAGGATCAGCGCCACGAGGCCGCCCAGCATGAGGATGTAGCCGATCACGTTGATGTTGACGACGCTCCACACGTCGGGCTCGAGGCCGAAGGCCAGGATGGCTCCGACCACGAGCAAGAAGATCCCGGTCCCGATTCCCACGGTCGTCCTCCTTGTCTGCCGGACGCACGCCCGGGCTGACTCGATCCTCACCGAGGTCGCGCGAGTCCGCCCGTCGAGCGGGTGACGTCACCCGGTCGGGCGAGCGCCGTGCGGGGCCGCGACCGGGACCGCGGGGGCGGGAGCCCGGCGCTCAGGCCCCGGCGTCGTCGGCGACGGCGCCCTCGGCGCGCTCCGCGTCGTCGTCGTCCTCCGGGCGCTCGCCCCGCGCCAGCCGCGCGAGCATCGCGTTGTAGGCGGCGAGCTCGGCGTCGCCCGTGCGGTCGGCGTCGCGGTCCCGACGGCGCGCGGTGCGCTCGTCGTCGCGCGTCCAGGCGACCGCCACCGCGATCGCGAGCGCGAGCATCGGCGCCTCGCTGATGCCCCACGCGATCGCACCGCCGGCCTGCTGGTCCTCGAGCGCGGGCGGGCCCCACGGCCGGCCGAGCAGGCCGTACCACTCGGGCGCGAGCAGCACCTCGCCCTCGACGAGCGCGAGCCCGAAGAACGCGTGGAACGCCATCGTCGCGAACAGCAGCAGCAGCCGGACCGGGTAGGCCGGGCGCCGCGGGCCCGGGTCGACGCCGACGAGCACGTTCGCGAACAGGTACCCGGCGAGCGTGAAGTGCACGACCATCGCCAGGTGCCCGAGGTACGTCCGCAGGGCGAGCTCGAACAGCGGGGTGAAGTAGAAGACGACCATCGAGCCGGCGAAGTTCACCGCCGCCACGATCGGGTGCGCGAAGAACCCCGCCCAGCGGGAGTGCACGATCCCCAGCAGCCACTCGCGCGGCCCGCGCGAGCCGTCCGCGCGCACGGGCAGGGCGCGCGCCGCGAGCGTCACGGGCGCCGACAGCGCGAGCAGCACCGGCGCCACCATGACCAGCAGCATGTGCTGGATCATGTGCGCGCTGAACAGCACGTGCCCGTACACGGCCGGCCCGCCCGACGTCGACCAGCCGAGCACCAGCAGGCCGAGGACCAGGCAGATCGTCCGGCCCACGGGCCAGCGGTCGCCGCGCGCGCGCAGCCGGTACACCCAGCGCAGGTAGACCACGACGCCGGCCAGGCACCCGAGCGCGACGAGCAGGTCCCACCGGAAGCTCGTCACCCACCGCTCCACCGTCGGCGGCGGCGGCAGCGGGTGCCCGGTGACGATCTGGGCGGGGGTGAGCTCCGTCGTCGGCGGCGCGTCGGTGGGCACGGGCGGCGACGTCGCGGCGAGCGCCGTCGCGAGACCGGTCGCCGCGCCCATGAGGGCGACCTCCACCGCGGCGAGGCGCCAGAACACCCGGGGACGCTCGGCCAGCCGGGGCACGACGGCGCGGCGGTGCAGCAGGCCGAGCACGCCCAGCCCGGCGAGGGCGACCACCTTCCCGACGACGAGCGCGCCGTAGGTCGAGGACAGCCCGGCCGGCCCGCCGAGCCGGATCCAGGCGCTCACGACGCCGGAGACGCCCACCGCGGCGAAGCACCACGCCGCGACGGTCGAGTAGCGGGCGACCGCGGGCGTGAGGTCGTCGCCCAGGCGCGGGTAGAGCACGGCCAGCGTGACGAGGCCGCCGACCCACAGGGTCACGCCGGCGAGGTGCAGGAACATGCCGGCCATCGCGAGCTCGTGGCTGGCCGCGCCCGACGCGTGCCCCGACTGCGCCTGGAGGACGAGCGCGACGGCGGCGAGCAGCCCGGCGACGAGCGCGCCGCGCGGGCCGGTGACGAGCAGCGCGACCAGGCACGTCGTCGCGGCGAGCGCGACCACGCCGAGCATGAGCCGGCCCAGCGTGATCGACGTGACGAACGAGCCGAGCTCGGCGTCGAAACCGGGTCCGCCGACCGGTCGGCCCGCGACGTTGGCGTAGGCGAGCACGAGCTCGGCGACCGCGAGGACGGTCCAGGTCCCTGCGGCGGTCGCGGCGACGACGAGGGCGGCGGGCCAGGCGCGGCCGTCGACCGCCACGCGGGCGCGCGCGTCGGTACGCGGCAGCACGAACGCGGCGAGCGCGAGCGCGCCGATGGTCACGGCGCCCGCGAGGTCGGACAGCGCGGCCGTGGCGGGCAGGCCCCAGCGGACGACGGGCCCGGGGTCGCCGAGCAGCGGCGGGGCGGCCGCGCCGGACAGCCACAGGCCGAGCAGCGTCGTGGCGACCGCGGCGAGGGCGGCGGCGACGACGGCGACGGGGCTGAGGCGGCGGCGCTCCGGCGTCGACCCGTCGGCGGTCACGGGGCCCAGCGTAGGCCGGGCGGCGCGCCCGGTGTGCCCGCGCCCGGGGGTCGGGCGGGTCCGGTGCCCACCGGCCGGGCGGGCACCGTGCCCGACCTCAGCCCCAGATGAGGCCGTAGGCGGGCTCCTCGAGGACCGCGGCGACGTCGGCGAGCACGCGCGAGCCCAGCGCGCCGTCGACCAGGCGGTGGTCGAAGGACAGCGCGAGCTGCGTGACGTGTCGCTTCTTGATCCGGCCCTTGTGCACCCACGGCTGCTCGCGGATCGCGCCGAACGCGAGGATCGCGGACTCGCCCGGGTTGAGGATCGGCGTGCCCGTGTCGATGCCGAACACCCCGACGTTCGTGATCGTGATCGTGCCGTCGGACATCTCGGCGGGCGTCGTCGTGCCCGCGCGGGCCTTGGCGGTGAGGTCGGCGAGCGCGACCGCGAGCTCGTGCAGCGAGAGCCGGTGGGCGTCCTTGATGTTCGGCACGATGAGCCCGCGCGGCGTCTGGGCCGCGATGCCCAGGTTCACGTAGTGCTTGTAGACGATCTCCTGGGTCTCGTCGATCCACGAGGCGTTGATCTCCGGGTGCCGGCGCACCGCCAGGAGCAGCGCCTTCGCGGCGATGAGCAGCGGTGTCACGCGCACGTCGGCGAACTCGCGGTCGGTCCGCAGGCGCTCGACGAGCCGCATGGTCTTCGTCACGTCGACCGTGTGGAACACCGACACGTGCGGCGCCGTGAACGCCGACGCGACCATCGCCTCGGCCGTGCGCTTGCGCACCGACCGCACCGGGACGCGCGTCGAGCGCCCGTCCGGCGAGACCGTGCCCTGCGCGAGCCACGGCTGGTCGTCGGTCGGGTAGGTCGCGAGCACGCGCGGCTCGTTCTCCCGCGCGCGGGCGAGCACGTCCTCGCGCGTGACGATCCCGCCGGGCCCGGTCGGGGTGACAGTGGCGAGGTCGACGCCGAGGTCCTTGGCGAGCTTGCGCACCGGTGGCTTGGCGAGCACGGGGGCGCCGCCCGGCGCGGGCTCCTCGGTCCGCGGCGCCGCTGCCGGGGCCGCGGCCGCGGGCGCACCGGCGGCCGTGCCCGACGACGTCCCGGCGGTCCGGCGGGCGCGGCGGCTCGGCGTCGCCTCCACGGTGCCGTAGCCGACGAGCACCGCGCCGCTCCCGGCGTCGGCCGCCTCCGGCGCCCCGGCCGCGGCGGGCACCGGCCCCTCGGCGGGGGGCGCGACGTCGGGCACCCCGGCGTCGGAGACGGCCTGGCCGGCCACCTCGGCGGGTCCGGGACCGTCGGCGGGCGGCGGGCCGTCCGGGTCGACGTCGATCGTCACGATCGGCGTCCCCACGTCCACGGTCTGGCCCGGCTCGGCGAGCAGCTCGGTGACCACGCCGTCCCACGGGGACGGCAGCTCGACCAGCGACTTCGCGGTCTCTATCTCGACGATCGGCTGGTTCACCGAGACGCGGTCGCCCACGGCGACCCGCCACTCGACGATGTCCGCCTCGGTGAGGCCCTCACCGGCGTCGGGCAGGCGGAACTGCTCGAACTGCGGCACGCGCGTCCTCCTCGCGGCTCAGAAGGCGATGGCGCGGTCGACGGCGTCGAGCACGCGGTCCACCGTCGGCAGGTACTCGTGCTCGAGGCGCGCGACGGGGTACGGGGTCGCGTACCCGCCCACGCGCAGCACCGGGGCCTGCAGGTGGTAGAAGCACGCCTCGGTGATGCGGGCCGCGATCTCGGCGCCCGTGCCGAAGGCGGTCGGTGCCTCGTGCACGACGACGCAGCGTCCGGTCCGGCGCACCGAGTCGGCCACGGCGTCGGTGTCCAGCGGCGAGATCGCGCGCAGGTCGACGACCTCGAGCGAGCGGCCCTCGGCGGCCGCGGCGTCGGCGGCCTTGAGCGCGGTGTGCACGGTCGGCCCGTAGGCGACCACCGTCGCGTCGGTGCCGCGGCGCACGACCCGCGCGCGGTCGAGCCCGCCCGACGGCGTCCCGTACGGGCGCCCGAGGTCCACCTCGCCCTTCTCCCAGTAGCGGCCCTTGGGCTCGAAGAAGATGACCGGGTCCGGCGAGGCGATGGCCTCCTGGATCATCGTGAACGCGTCCGCGGGCGTCGCGGGCGTGACCACCCGCAGGCCGGCCGTGTGGGCGAACAGCACCTCCGGCGACTCGCTGTGGTGCTCGACCGCGCCGATGCCCCCGCCGTAGGGGATCCGCACGACGACGGGCAGCGAGAGCTTGCCGCGGGTGCGGTAGTGCATCTTCGCCAGCTGCGTCGTGATCTGGTCGAACGCGGGGAACACGAAGCCGTCGAACTGGATCTCGCACACGGGCCGGTAGCCGCGCATCGCGAGCCCGATCGCGGTGCCGATGATCCCGGACTCGGCGAGCGGGGTGTCGACGACGCGGTCCGCCCCGAACTCCTTCTGCAGCCCGTCGGTCACGCGGAAGACGCCGCCGAGCGTGCCGATGTCCTCGCCCATGAGCAGGACGCGCGGGTCGGCGGCGAGCGCGGCGCGCAGGCCGAGGTTGATGGCCTTGGCGAGGGTGAGCGTCGTCGAGCCGGCGGGGGCGCCGTCCGCGGCGGGGCCGTTCGCGGCGGCCTGCTGCCCGGCGGGCGTGGAGCCGTCCGCGGCGGTCGCTGCCCCGTTCGCGACGCCGGCGGCGGGTACGCGGGTCACGGTCATCGTGCTCATCGTGTGCTTGCCTCCCTCGCTGCCGCGACCGGAGAGCCGGCCGCGTCGTCGGCCGCCCGGGCCGCGACGAACTCGCGCCGCTCGGCCGCGACGCCCGGGTGCGCACTCGCGTACACGTGGTCGAAGATCGACTCCGCCGGCGGCGCGGTCATCGCGCGCACGCCCTGGCGCAGGCGGGCGCCGAGCGCGTCGGCCTCCGCCTCGACGTCGGCCAGGAAGTCCTCGGGGAGCTCGCCGATCGAGGTGAGGTAGGCGTGCAGGCGGTCGATCGGGTCCCGGCGCCGCCAGATCTCCTCCTCCTCGCGGGTGCGGTAGCGCGAGGGGTCGTCCGACGTCGTGTGGGCGCCCATCCGGTAGGTGACCGCCTCGACGAACGTGGGTCCGCCGCCGCTGCGGGCGCGCTCGAGCGCCTCCGCGGTCACCGCGTAGCTGGCCAGGACGTCGTTGCCGTCGACGCGCACGGTCGGGATGCCGACGCCGCGGCCCCGGTCCGCGAGCGGGACGCGGGCCTGCTTGGTGGTCGGCTCGGAGATGGCCCAGCCGTTGTTCTGGCAGAAGAACACGACGGGGGCGTCGTTGACCGCGGCGAAGACCAGCGCCTCGTTGGTGTCGCCCTGCGAGGTCGCACCGTCGCCGAAGTAGGCGACGACGGCGGCGTCGCGGGTCGGGTCGCCCGTGCCGACGAGGCCGTCGCGGGCCAGGCCCATCGCGTAGCCGGTCGCGTGCAGGGTCTGCGAGCCGATGACGAGCGTGTACAGGTGCACGCCGGTCTCGCGCGGGTCCCAGGCGCCGTAGTCGACGCCGCGGAACAGCGTCAGCACCTCGAGGAGGTCGACGCCGCGCACCGCGAGGACGCCGTGCTCGCGGTAGGACGGGAAGACCATGTCCTGCGGCGCGAGCGCGTGCGCGGAGCCGATCTGCGCGCCCTCCTGGCCGAGCGCCGGCGCGAAGAGCGCGAGCTCGCCCTGGCGCTGCAGTGCGGTGGCCTCGGTGTCGAACCGGCGGGCGAGCACCATGTCGCCGTACATCGCGCGGAGCGTGTCGGGGGCCAGGGCCGCCACGCGCGCGTCGTACGCGCCGAGCCGCGGGTCCTGCACGCGACGCCCCTCCGGCGTGAGCAGCTGGACGAGCTCGGGCCCGATGTCAGGGTCGGTCACCAAAGTCCTCCCGGCTGACGGCGGCAACTTACCTCACCGTAGGCTACGGATCCGTAGGTTGAGCCCTGCGGGCAGCCGACAATCGGGGGGGCCGGAGTTGTGCGAACCCTCCAACGAGGCCCGGCGACGGGCGACGCGGAGCCACCCGCCGACCGGCACGGGTCGGCGGGTTGCTCAGGGGTGTGGTCGGCGGGTCGGGCGAGGGCCGGGTGACGGCCCGGTCACGGGCCGGGCGGCGGGCCGGGGGTCGCGGTCGTCAGGTCAGCGGTAGGACGCGGAGTACGCGCTGAACCGGCTGCCGTTCTGCTCCCTCATCTGCGCCAGCCGGTGCATGGCCTGGACGTTCCGCAGGTCGCGGTGCACGGGCCATTCGGTGAAGGCGAAGACGAAGAGCATGACGAGGTTGATCACCGGCACGAACATCACGAGGACCCACCAGCCGGACCAGCCGGCCTTGCGGATGATCGTGGCGTAGGCGACGAGGAACAGCACGGCCAGGACGGCCGAGACGACCAGTCCCACCGTGCCGCCGACGGCCGCGGCGAAGTCGATGTCAGGGTTCATCTGTCGAGCTCCAGAACTGCGCGGGGTGGGCCGGTCGGGGGGCCGGCCGCGCGTCGATCATCCCGGTACGCGGTACCCCGGCGGGAGGGACGTCGCGGGTGAACCGTGCCCAGGAGCGGGTGAACCTGACATCCCGACGCCCACCCACCTACCTCCCGCGACGCCCACCCACCTACCTCCCGCGACGCCCGCCCACCCATCCACTCCCGCGAGGGGGGTGGGGGTGGGGTGGTGGGGGTGGGGGTGGGGGGTGGGGTGGGGGGCCGAGGGTCAGCGCCAGGTGGCGGCGAGCTCCAGCACCCGGTCGTTGGCGGCGGGCTCGCCGATGCTGATGCGGATGCCCTCCCCGGCGAACGGCCGTACGAGCACGCCCTTCGCGGCGGCGTCGGCGGCGAGGTCCGTGGTGCGCTCCGCCGTCGGGAGCCACACGAAGTTCGCCTCGGTGTCGGGGACGGCCCAGCCCAGCGCGCGCAGGCCGGCGACGACGCGCACCCGCTCGGCGACGACGGCGTCCACCCGCTCGGCGAGCGCCGCCTCGGCCTCGAGGGACGCCAGCGCCGCGACCTCGGCCAGGTGGTTCACGCCGAACGGGGTGGCCGCCTTGCGGACCGCGGCGGCGACGTCGGGCGCGGCCAGCGCGTAGCCGACCCGCAGCCCCGCCAGCCCGTACGCCTTGGAGAACGTGCGGAGCACGACGACGTTCTCCCGCCCCGCGAGCACGGCGGTGCCGGACGCGGCGGCCGGGTCCCGCACGAACTCGACGTATGCCTCGTCGACGACGACGAGCACGTCGGACGGGACGGCGTCGAGGAACGCGGTGAGCTCGTCGGCGCGGACGGCCGGGCCCGTCGGGTTGTTGGGAGTGCACACCAGGACGACGCGCGTGCGCGGGCCGACGGCGGCGGCCATCGCGGGCAGGTCGTGCCGGCCGTCGTCGGTCAACGGGACCGGGACGCCGACCGCGCCCTGGAGCGCGATCGCGATGGGGTACGCCTCGAACGACCGCCACGCGTGCACGACCTCGTCGCCCGCGTCGCAGAACGCCTCGAGCACGTGGGCGAGCACCGCGACGGACCCGCAGCCGGCGACGACGTGCGCGGGCGTGAGGCCGTGCCGGGCCGCGACCGCCGCGACGAGGTCGGCCGCGTACATGTCCGGGTAGCGGTTGACCGCGCCGGCCGCGCGCGCCACGGCCTCGCGGACGCCCTCGAGCGGCGGGTACGGGTTCTCGTTGGACGACAGCTTGTGCACGTCGCGCGCCTCGGGGCGGGCACCCGGGACGTAGGCGGGGAGGCCGGCGACGGCGGGGCGTGGGGCGGGTCCGGTCACGGCGCCAGCATGCCAGCGTCGACCCGCCCGGCGACGCCCCTTCCCACCCACGCCCCTTCCCGGCGCAGAGTGGAACGATCCGCCTGCATCCCGTTCCACTTCGTGCGGTGGAGCCTCGTTCCGGTCCACGTCGCGGGGGAGGGGCGGAACGCTGGTCCCGGCGCGTTCGGACCTGCCACGATGCCGGTCATGAGGTTCCTGCTGAAGGTCATCGTCAACGCGGTCGCGATCTGGCTCGCGACGCTGGTCCTGTCCGGCCTCGAGGTCGTGGGCGGTGAGGAGGGCAGCGCGCAGCGGGTCCTCGTCTTCCTCGTCGTCGCCCTCGTGTTCGGCCTGGTCAACGCGATCGTCAAGCCGATCGTGAAGCTGTTCTCGCTGCCGCTGTACATCCTCACGCTGGGGTTGTTCACGCTCGTGGTGAACGCGGCGATGCTGTGGCTGACCGGGTGGCTCTCGGAGCGCACCGACTACGGCCTGCGGGTCGACAACTTCTGGACCGCCCTCGTCGGCGCGCTCATCATCTCGGTCGTCAGCTTCGTCCTGTCGCTGGCCATCCGGGACCGTCGCTGACGGCGTCGCCCACGGGCACGCGCACGACGGCGTAGCGCTGCTGGCTCGCGCTCGCGCGCCCGCCGCCGAGCACCTCCGCGAGGGTCGCCTCGACCTGGCGGACCGACGGGTGGTCGGACTGCGCGACGACCTCGGCCGTCGCGGCGTACGCCCGCGCCTCGTGCGCGGCGCCGAGCCCGGCGAGCGTCAGCCCCGACCCGACGCCGTCGGCCGCGGGGAGGGTGCGCACCACCGTCGTGCGCAGCGGGGTGTCGGGGTTCGGGCGGCCGTCGAGCGCCGGCACCCAGTCCTGGGCGTGCTCGAGGTGCAGCACCGGCACGCACTCCGGGGCGGGCATGCCGCCCACGGGTGAGCCGGCCGTGACCACCGCCGCGAGGCGGTACGTGCCCTGCAGGCGTGCGGCGGCCCGCATGGCGGCCATCCCGCCCTGGCTGTGCCCGGCGAGCACGACCGGGTCGTCGGGCCCCACCCCCGCCCGGAGCATCGCCACCTCGATCGCCTCGGACATCGCGTCGGGCCGGCCGGTGAGGAGCTCGAGGTTGGTGCGGTTGTCCATGGGGTTCGCGCCGCCGAGGTCGAACGAGCGGGTGCCCGGCACCGCGACCACCCAGCTCGTGGTCCCGTCCGGGTGGTCGAGCCGCTGCACGCCGACGACGGGCCCCGGCTCCGCGCCCAGCTCCGCCACCTGCGCGACGACGTCGCCGAGCCCCGCGGGCGCGGGCGGCTGCCGCATGGCGCCGCCGGCGCGACCGTCGGGCGGCGTCGTCGTACCGACGAGCGGGGCCACGAGCACGCGGCGATCAGGGGCCCCGGTGCGGGCGGCGACCACGGCGCTCGCGACGAGCGCGAGCAGCGCGACGGCGTGGACAGGGTCCGACGGCACCGCCGAACGGCCGGGCATCGCTCCGACGAGCCACGCCGCGAGCACGGGCACGAGCGCCTCGACCGTGTCCCCGTGCGGCAGCCCGGCGTCGGGCGGCCAGAGCCCGTCCCCGGCGACGGCCCGCGCGAGGACGCCGGCGAGGTCGTCCCTCCCTGCGGCCCCCGCGGTCAGCGCGGTGAGCAGCAGGCCCGCGGCCGAGGGGTTCCGCCGGAGGGCCTGCAGCGCGAGGAGCGCGCGGCCGAGCCCGGCGAGGCCGACCGCCCCGCCGGCCGCGCCGAGCGCCCAGGCCGCGGGTCCCGCCTCGCCCCACCCGTGGGCGAGCGCCACGAGGGCCGCGGTGCGCAGGCGGGCCGCGGCGGCGTCGTCGGCGTCGGCGTAGGCACGGACGGCGCGGCGCAGCCCGTCCGCGAGGTCCGCGGCGCACAGGGCGGTGATGCCCGGACCGCCGCGCCAGGTCGTGAGCCGGGCGAGCGCGGGCAGACGCATCCCGTCCGCGGCGGCCGAGGCGCGCCGCAGCGCGCGGTCCGCCTCCCGCAGGTGCTCGGCCGCCCGGTCGAGGCGCGACGCCGCGGCCGCCATCGCCTCGAGGGACGCGCGGGTGCCGCCGGCGCCCCCGCGCACGACGAGCGGCGCCGGGTCGGCGGGGCGGACGTGCCCCGGGCCCGGGTCGGGCGGGCGCACCGCGGCGTCGACCGGCCCGCCGCCGGGAGGGCCCGCACCGACCCACCCGTCGACCACCGCCGTCATGCCGGCCTCACCGCCGCCTTGGCCGCGGCCAGGGCCTCGTCGATCGCGACCGCGTGACGCAGGAGCCGCTCGTCGAGCGCGGCCACCTCCCTCCGGAACGCGGTCGCCGCGGGACCGTCCCACTCGACCGCGGCGGCGGCGCGCAGCTCCCGGTGGGCAGCGGTGACGGCGTCGGCCGCACGGGCGCACTCACGGGCCACGGTCACCGGGTCGCCCGGCGCGCACGCGTGCTGCGGGAGGGGGACGGACACGCCCGCGACCGTAGGCGCGCGCCCGGACCGCCCCGCCCCGGGCCCGTCCGCCCTGGGGACGACGCGAGCACCCCGGGACGCTGTGGACGGCCGACCGTCGGCGGGCACCGCCTCCCGCGCTCCGCTCGACGGGGCGCGACCCGGTCGCCCGGGCTCAGCTCTCCTCGGGCGGCACCCAGCCCGGCGGCGGCTCGAACGTCTGGCGCGGCGGCCTCGGCACGAGCCACGAGCGGGGCACCGCCGCGAGCACCGCGACCACCGCCGCGAGCACCGCGACCGCGCGCAGCCACTCGGCCTGCCCGACCACCCCCGCGCGCACCCACGCGACCAGCAGCACCACGCTCTGCGCGACCGCCTGGGCCGGCAGCACCGAGCGCGCCGCGCGCCACAGCACCCCCGCCTCGACGAGCGCGTGCCACGACACGCTCCCGGCGAGCGCGACCGCGACGAGCAGCAGGTGCACCGCGAGCACGAGCCCCGCGACGCGCCACACGCCCGGCACCGTCCCGGTGACCGGGTCGACCGCGAGCAGGTCCCCGGACGCGAGCACCCACAGGGCCACGACGCCGACCGCGGCCGCCGCGAGCACCGCGCGCGGCCGGAGCGTCACGACCAGCGCTCCCGCGACCACGACCACCCACCAGCCCTCGCGCATCCCGGCGAGCGCCGCCAGCGCGACGACGAGCGCGCCCGGCACCAGCCGCACCAGGGCGCCGGGCAGAGCGGCGCGCAGCCCCACGACGACCCGCGGCACGGGCGGCACGTCCTCGCCGTCGCGCGGCGGCAGGGGCGGCAGCCCGAACAGGTCGCGGACGCGGTCGCGGAGGATGCGGAACCTCATCGCTGCGTCCCCGGTCGGCGGTGCGCGCGGCGCGCGGCGAGCTGCAGGCGCTCGGTGGTCTGCGCGACGTCGGCCCAGTGCACGAGCTCGACGCCGGCGGCAACCAGCTCGTCGAGCCGGTCGCGCCGCTCGAGGGTGACGAGCCGGTAGGCGAGCCAGTGCCGCGCGTCGAGCCGGCCCGTGCGCACGCGCGGCATCACGTCGACCGCGATCACGGCCTGCCCGGACCGCCGCCACGCGCGCGCCATGTCGGCGGCCTCGGGGTCGAGGAACGTCGAGAACACGTACACGAGCGACCCGGCCGGCAGCCGTGGGGGGCGCACGCGCCGGGGCGGGTCGCCCTCGGGCGCGACCATCGCCAGCTGCTGCACCACGCGGTCGAGCTGGCGCCGCCCGGTCCCGGGGCGCAGCTGGCGGCGTCGCACGCCCAGGTCCTCGACGGCCACGCGGTCGCCCACGGCCAGGTAGCCCTCGGCCACGGTCACCGCCGCCTGCCGCGCGATGTCGAGGCTCGTGGCGTCGTCGGGCCGGATCGGCTGCATGCCGCTCCAGGTGACCGGGTCGGGCCCGACCTCGTCGCGCGAGTCCACGACGAGCACGACGAGCGCCTCGCCGAGCGCCGTCGTCCGCCGCACGTAGAGCTGCTCGAGCCGCGGCGAGCGCCGCGCGGTGACCTTCCAGTCCACCTGGCGCGCGCTGTCGCCCGGCACGAACGGGTGCACGTCGCGCAGCCCGCCGCCCTGGCCGGGCCGCCGCGAGTCGTGCTGGCCGGTGAGGCCGCGCAACCGGGTCGGCAGCGGCAGGGCGGGCATGCCGCGGCCGCGCGGCAGCACCGTCACGAGGTCGGCGGGCACGTCGCCGGGCGGGCCGACGAGCAGCCCGGCGAACCCGATGCCCTGGTGCTCCACGTGGAACATCGGCTGGGGGCCGGTGCGCACCGAGCGCGCGGACAGGGTCACGTCGCGCCGGCCGGCCACGGCGACGAGCGCCTCGGTCGTGCCGTGCTCGGGCCGGGTCGCACGCAGCCGCACCGCCGTGCACCCGGCGGGCACCGCGAGCCGGTAGGTGTGCACGAGCTCGCCGACGCCCGCGTCCGGCGTCTCGCCCGGGTCCACCCACACCTGCCCGCGCGGGCGCACCCGGGAGGCGTGCGCGGCCGCGAGCGTCGGCGCGAGGCCGAGCAGCCCGACGTCGGGCCGGCCGAGCAGCGCGCCGACGGCGAGGAGCAGGACGCCGACGCCGGCCGCCCACGCGAGCGCCGACGTCACCGTCCAGGCCGGGCCGAGGCCCGGCCCCTTAGGAGCGGCCATCAGCTCACCGGCACCGTGCTCGGCGTCGGGACCCGCTTGAGCACCTCGACCACGACGTCGTCGGCGACGACGCCCGCGGCCCACGTGGCGGGGGTCAGCGTGATGCGGTGCGCGAGCGCGGCGACCGCGACCTCCTTGACGTCCTCGGGCGCCACGAACCCGCGCCCGGAGATGACCGCGAGCGCGCGCGCCGCGAGCATGAGCGCCTGCGAGCCGCGCGGCGACGCCCCGATCTCCACCGCCTCGTGCGCGCGGGTGGCCGCGGCGAGGTCCACGCAGTACCGCACGACGTCCGCGTCGACGTGCACCGCCTCGACGCCGGCCTGCATCGCGAGCAGCGTGCGCGCGTCGACGACGCGGGACACCGGCGCCTCCTCCCGGCGCCGCGCGAGGCGGCGGGTGAGGACGTCGATCTCGGCGTCGTGGTTGGGGTAGCCGACGCCGATGCGCACGAGGAACCGGTCGAGCTGGGCCTCGGGCAGCGGGTAGGTGCCCTCGTACTCGACCGGGTTGGACGTCGCGACGACGTGGAACGGCCGGGACATCGGGTACGTCGTGCCGTCCACGGTGACCTGGCGCTCGGCCATCGCCTCGAGCAGCGCCGACTGGGTCTTGGGCGGCGTGCGGTTGATCTCGTCCGCGAGCAGCAGGCCGGTGAAGATCGGGCCGGGCCGGAAGCGGAACGCCGCGGACTGCGGGTCCCACACCGCCGAGCCGGTGATGTCGCTCGGCAGGAGGTCGGGCGTGCACTGCACGCGGCGGAACTCCAGGCCGAGCGCGGTCGCGAGGCTGCGCGCGGCGAGCGTCTTGCCCAGGCCCGGCACGTCCTCGAACAGCACGTGCCCGCCGGCGAGGATCGCGGCGAGCGCGATCCGCAGCGGCTGCGTCATGCCGACGACGACGGTGCCCACCTCGTCGAGGACGGCGGTGGCCAGCCGGGACACCTCCGCGGGCGAGGGCACGCGCTCGGGGGCCCCGGCCTGCTCGGGGGCCCCGGCCTGCTCGGGCGCGGCCGCCTGCTCGGGCACCCCGGGCTGCTCGCCCGCACCGGCCGGTTCGGGTGAGCGGGCCTGCTCAGGCGCGGCCGACGGCGCGGACGGGTCGGGAACGCCGGGCTGGGGTGGCGTGGGGACGGTCACGAGGGTCCTCCGGATCGGGCGGGCGGCGCGAGGCGCTCGACGACCTCGACGCAGTGGGCGATGTCCGCCAGTGACGGCATCGTGCCGCCGGGCGTGGTCAGGATGAGCCAGGCGCGCTCGCCGAGCGCGGCGCGCGCGGCCCGGCGGACGTCGTCGGAGACGTGGGGCGACGTGCGGGTGGTCGCACCGAGACCGCCGGGCACGACGATGCCGCGCATCGCGAGCCGCCGGGTCGCGTCGCTGCGCAGGCGGCGCACGGCGAACTCGGTGACCCGGCCCTCGCGGCCGATGAACGACCAGGTGATCGCGGTGACGTCGCGACGGGTGCCGGCGAGGTCCTCGGGCCGCCCGCGCGGCCACGGGTCCGGCTCGCCGGCGCCGACCACCGCGACGACGGCGGACACGACCCCCGCGACGAGGCCGAACAGCGCGGCGTCGCCCCACTGGAGCCCGACGACCGCACCCGCGAACGTGGCGATGCCCGCCACGATCACGGCCCGCCAGCGCCGGGCGGTCACGCCGCACCCCCGTCGGGGCCGGGCCGGACGCCCGGCCCGCCGCCGGTCCCGCCGGGCTCGTCCCGCTCGGGCTCGTCGACGACGACGATCTCGTCGAGCTCCGCCGCCTCCGGCTGGCCCAGCCCCTCGGCGAGGCGGCCGAGCGCGGCCACCGCCGCGGCGACGTCGTCGTGCGCCATGCGCTCGCCGCCGAACCGCGCGCGCAGGTAGAGGTCGAGCAGGGTGCGCGTGGCGGCGGGGTCCACGGGCGTGCGGTCGAGCACGGCGACGGTGAACTCGGTCGGGGTCTGCGCGGGGTCGCGCGGCACGCCCGAGCGCGCGGCCGCCTGCTCCAGGTGCACCCACGCGGCGATGACGGCGTCGGAGGGGCGCACGTGCCGGCGCACGAGCAGGTCCGCCCCGGCGACCGCCTCGCGCAACGCCGGCAGGTCGGGCTGGACGACGCCGGGCCCGCTCAGCACGTCACCGGAGTCCACGCCGGCGTCGTCGGGCGCCTCGGGCGGCGGCAGCACCGGGTGGCGGCGCAGCCAGCGCCCGACGAGGAGCACGATCCACAGCAGCAGCACCGCGGCGAGCACGAGCCCGAGCCACGTGAGGTCCCAGGGCTGCACCTCGCCGTCGAGGGCCTCACGCAGCTGGAGCTCGGGCGGGATCTGCGGCGGGATCGACACCGGCACGGGAGACGGGGGCGTCCACGGCAGCAGCGACTCGCCCCGCACGGGCGGGTCCCACGGCCCGGCGAGCGCCGCGGCGACCACGGCGACCACGGCGGCGCCGACGGCGAGGGCGGTCCGGCGCGCGGCGGCGCCCGGGGCGACCTCGGGCGGGTCGTCGTCGACCCACGGGCGCGGCGCGGCACCCCCCGCGGGGGGCGTCGGCGTCGTCGGCCCGGGCACGGGCCCATTGTCGCCCCCGGCCTCCGACAGCTGGCACGGCTTTCGTCGACCGGTCCGCGCCCGCAGGCCACGACCCGGGCGGGCGCGTTCCGCGACCCGGGCGGCGGGGTCCGCGACCCGGGCGGCGGGGTCCGCGACCCGGCGCGCGCGCTCCACGGACGCCCCCGCCGCGCGCACGGCCGCGATGGGAGGATGCGGCCATGGCCTCGTCCCAGCCCCGCCCCCGGCGCCGGCTCGCCGACGTCGCGTCGATCGCCCTCGGCCCGCTCGACGGCCGCTACCGCGCCGCCGTCGCCCCGCTCGTCGACCACCTGTCCGAGGCGGCCCTCAACCGCGAGCGCGTGCACGTCGAGGTCGAGTGGTTCATCCACCTGGCCGACAGCGGCGTGCTGCCCGGCGTCGCGCGCCTCACCGACGCGGACCGCGCCTACCTGCGGGCCGTCGTCGATGAGTTCGACGAGACGACCGTCGCCGAGCTCGCCGAGATCGAGCGCGTGACCGTGCACGACGTCAAGGCGGTCGAGTACCTGCTGCGCCGCCGGATCGCCGCCGCGCCCGAGGCGCTCGGGCCGACGACGGCGCTGCCCGGCCTGGCGGAGCTCGTGCACTTCGCGTGCACGAGCGAGGACGTCAACAACCTCGCGTACGCGCTCATGGTGCGCGGCGCCGTCGAGCAGGTGTGGCTGCCCGCGGCCCGTGCGCTCGTGGCCGACGTCGCCGCGATGGCCCGCGCGCACGCCGACCTGCCGATGCTCGCCCGCACGCACGGCCAGCCGGCGACGCCGACGACGCTCGGCAAGGAGCTCGCCGTCCTCGCCCACCGCCTGCACCGCCAGGTGCGGCGGGTCGAGCGGACCGAGTACCTGGGCAAGCTCAACGGCGCGACCGGCACGTTCGGCGCGCACGTCGCGGCCGTGCCCGGCGCGGACTGGCCGGAGGTGTCGCGGACCTTCGTCGAGGGTCTCGGCCTGACGTGGAACCCGCTGACCACGCAGATCGAGTCGCACGACTGGCAGGCCGAGCTCTACGCGGACGTCGCGCGGTTCAACCGGGTGCTGCACAACCTGGCCACCGACGTGTGGACGTACATCTCGCTCGGGTACTTCGCGCAGGTGCGCGGCCAGGGCACCGTCGGGTCCTCGACCATGCCGCACAAGGTCAACCCGATCCGGTTCGAGAACGCCGAAGCGAACCTCGAGATCTCGTGCGCGCTGCTCGACACCCTCGCCGCGACGCTCGTGACCAGCCGCCTGCAGCGCGACCTCACCGACTCCACGACGCAGCGCAACATCGGCCCGGCGTTCGGGCACTCGCTGCTCGCGATCGACAACGTCCGCCGCGGCCTGGCCGGGCTCGACGTGGACCCGGACGCGCTCGCACGCGACCTCGACGCGAACTGGGAGGTGCTCGGCGAGCCCGTGCAGACCGCGATGCGCGCGGCGGCGGTCGCCGGGGTGCCGGGCATGGAGGACCCGTACGAGCGGCTCAAGGAGCTCACGCGGGGCCGGCGCGTGACGGGCGAGGACCTGCGCGCGTTCGTGCGCGGCCTCGGCCTGCCCGACGACGTCGCGGCGCGCCTCGAGCGCATGACGCCCGCCTCGTACACGGGACTGGCGGCGCAGCTCGTCGAGCGGTACCTCGAGGTCTGACGCCCGTCGGGCCCGCGCGTGCGGGGCCGCCGGGGGCGGTGCGCACGAGGCGGGCCGCAGGGGCCGGCCGTGCGCCGCGGCCGGGCTACCGGGTCCGGGACGCGCACGCGATGCACGTGCGCGCCGTCGGGCGGGCGGCGAGGCGCGCGGGCGCGATCGGGCCTCCGCAGGACTCGCAGCGGCCGTAGGTGCCGTCGGCGATGCGCGCGCGGGCCGCGGCGAGCTCCGCGAGCTCGCCACGGGCGGACTCGAGCACCGCCGCGACCTGCTGCCGCTCGAAGGCGAGCGTCGGGCCCTCGGGGTCGTGCTCGTCGTCGGCGTTGGCGTCCGCGGCGGCCTCGACGAGCTCGGCCAGCTGCACCTCGAGCGCGTCCGCCTGCCGACGCAGCTCGGCCTCACGCGCGGCGAGCGCGGCGATCGCCTCGCGCAGGTCGCCGGGCGCGCCGTCGGGCGCCTCGTCGAGGGCGGCAGGAACGTCGTCGTTCACATGACCATGGTCGCGCGGGCCACCGACACCCGCGCGCCGCGCGCGCCGCGGACCCGAGATCCCCGGCCCGCACCGGGACTTCCGACCCTTGACGTAATACCCTACGGGGGTATGGTGTTCCGGTCCGCGGAGAGCAGGGAGGGCCCCATGGCGAGCTACAGCGGCAGCAAGGACGACTACCTCAAGCGGCTGCGCCGCATCGAGGGGCAGGTCCGCGGGATCGCGCGCATGGTGGACGAGGACGCGTACTGCATCGACGTCCTCACCCAGGTCGCCGCGGTGACGAAGGCGCTGCAGGCGGTGAGCCTCGGCCTCGTCGAGGACCACCTCTCGCACTGCGTCGTCCACGCCGCCCGCGAGTCCGACGAGGCCGGTCAGGACAAGGTCCGCGAGGCCGCCGACGCCATCGCGCGCCTGGTCCGCAGCTGACCGCGGGGATCCGCCCGCGAGCAGCCACCCGAAGCAGGACCCGGAGCAGAACCCGAAGCAGCACCCACCGACCACCACGAAGGAGCACCGATGAGCACCCAGACCGTCGACGTCCAGGGCATGACCTGCGGCCACTGCGTCAAGGCCGTCACCGAGGAGGTCTCCGCGATCCCGGGCGTCACCGACGTCGCCGTCGACCTCGTCGCCGGCGGCACCTCGAAGGTCACCATCACCGCCACCGAGCCGATCGCGGACGACGCGATCGCCGCGGCCGTCGCCGAGGCGGGCTACACCGTCGCCCCGCCGCGCTCCCTGCTCTGACCCGCACCACCCACGGCACTCCCCGAGCGGAGCACCGTGGCGGCCGAGAGGCCCGAGTGGAGCACCGTGGCACCCGACGCTCCACTTGGTGGGACCCGACCACCGGGACGTGATCGCATGACCCAGCCCACCGCACCCGCAGGCGTGCCCGACGCCCGCCACGTCGTCGCGACGATCGACCTCGCCGTGACCGGGATGACCTGCGCGTCGTGCGTCGCCCGGGTCGAGAAGAAGATCAACAAGGTCCCCGGCGCCACCGCGACCGTGAACCTCGCGACCGAGCGCGCGCTCGTCGAGCTCACCGACGACGTCGACGCCGCCGAGATCGTCCGCGCGGTCGAGGCCGCCGGCTACGGGGCCACGGTCCTGCGCGACTCGCGGGCCGCCCGCCGGGCCGCCGAGCGCGACGCCGCCCGGCACGCGGGCGGGCACGGCGACCATGGCGAGCACGGCGACCACCACGCCGGCCACGACGCCACCGAGCACGCGCTCTCCGGCCACGCCATGGCGCCGGGCCACGAGATGGACGCCGACGCCGACACCTCCGCGCCCGTGCCGGACCGCGGCGCCGACCTGCGCCGCCGGCTCGTCGTCGCGGCCGTGCTCACGCTCCCGGTCCTCGTGCTGTCGATGGTCCCGGCGACCCAGTTCCCCGGCTGGCAGTGGGTCGTCACGGCGCTCGCGCTGCCCGTCGTGACGTGGGCCGCGTGGCCGTTCCACCGGGCCGCGGCCCGGGCCGCGCGCCACGGCTCCTCCACGATGGACACCCTGGTCTCGCTGGGAGTGGTCGCCGCGAGCGCGTGGTCGCTGTGGGCCGTGCTGCTCGGCGGCGCGGGCGAGATCGGCATGCGCATGCAGCCGACGCTGATCCCGCGCGCGGCGACCGGCGGCATGGAGACGCCCGAGCTGTACTTCGAGGTCGCCGCCGTCGTCACCACGTTCCTCCTCGCCGGCCGGTACGCCGAGCACCGCTCCCGCCGGCGCGCGGGCGACGCCCTGCGCAGCCTCCTCGCCCTGGGCGCGACCGACGTCGCGCTCCTCGAGACCGACGACGCCGGTCGCCGCACCGAGCGGCGCGTCCCGGTGAGCGCGCTCCGCGTGGGCGACGTCTTCGCGGTCCGGCCGGGGGAGAAGGTGGCGACCGACGGCGTCGTGCTCGAGGGCACCAGCGCGGTCGACACGTCGCTGCTCACCGGCGAGCCGGTGCCGGTGGACGTCGGCCCGGGCTCGGCGGTGACCGGCGCGACGGTGAACACGTCCGGCTACCTCGTCGTGCGCGCCGAGCGCGTGGGCGAGGAGACGATGCTCGCCCAGATCGGCCGGCTCGTGACGCAGGCGCAGACCGGCAAGGCGCCCGTGCAGCGGCTGGCCGACCGGATCTCGGCGGTGTTCGTGCCGGTGGTCGTCGTGCTCGCGATCGGCACGTTCGCCGTGTGGACGCTCACCGGCGGCGGGCTGCAGGCGGCGTTCACCGCGGCCGTCGCGGTGCTCATCATCGCCTGCCCGTGCGCGCTGGGCCTGGCCACGCCGACCGCGCTGCTCGTCGGCACCGGGCGGGGCGCGCAGCTGGGCATCCTCATCAAGGGCCCGGAGATCCTCGAGTCCACGCGCCGCGTCGACACCGTCGTGCTCGACAAGACCGGCACGGTCACCGAGGGCCGGATGCGCGTCGTGGACGTGCTGCCCGCGCCGGACGGGGACGCCGCCGACGTGCTCCGCTACGTGGGCGCGCTCGAGTCCCGCTCGGAGCACCCGATCGCGCAGGCCATCGCGGCCGCCGCTCCGGCCGGGGACGGCCCGGAGCTCGAGGTGACCGACTTCCGCAACGAGCCCGGCCGTGGCGTGGCGGGCCTCGTCCGGCAGGCGCACGTGGGGATCGAGCTCGCCCGCCGGGTGCTCGTGGGCCGGCCCGCGTGGCTGCGCGCGCAGGGCGTGGACACCGCCGCGCTCGAGGCCGCCTTCGAGGCCGCCGAGGCCGACGGCGCCACCGCGGTCATGGCGGCCTGGGCCGGGCGGGCGCGCGGCGTCGTCGTGCTCCGCGACCCGCTCAAGCCGACCTCGCGCGCGGCTGTCGACGAGCTGCGCGCGCTCGGCCTGCGGCCCGTGCTGCTCACCGGCGACAACGAGGGCGCCGCGCGCGCCGCGGCCGCCGAGGTGGGCATCACCGAGGTGCTCGCCGAGGTGCTGCCCGCCGACAAGGTCGACGCCGTCCGGGCCCTCCAGGAGCAGGGCCGGGTCGTGGCGATGGTCGGCGACGGCGTCAACGACGCCGCCGCGCTCGCGCAGGCCGACCTCGGCCTGGCGATGGGCACCGGGACCGACGTCGCGATGCAGGCCGCGGACATCACGCTCGTCCGCGGCGACCTGCGGGCGGCGGGCCAGGCGATCCGGCTGTCGCGCCGCACGCTGCGGGTCATCAAGCAGAACCTGTTCTGGGCGTTCGCCTACAACGTCGCGGCGATCCCGCTCGCGGCCCTCGGCCTGCTCAACCCGATGATCGCGGGTGCCGCGATGGCGTTCTCCTCGGTGCTCGTGGTGTCGAACTCGCTGCGCCTGCGCCGGGCGGGCTGACCGCACGGCCCGGGGGGCACGGACACGACGGCGGGCCGGGGGACGCCCCCGGCCCGCCGTCGTCGTGCGTCAGCGGAAGCGCCGGCCCTCGTCGCGGCGGTAGGCCGCCACGGCGAGCACCCCGAGGACGAGCGTCCACGCGACGAGCACGACGACCGCCTGCCCGCTCCCCGGCCCGCCGAGCACCCAGTGCACGACGTCGCGCCCCGCCCGACTGGGCAGGAGCCTCGACAGCGTGTCGAGCCAGGCCGGGAACATCTGCGGCGGCAGGAACAGGCCGCCGGCGAAGGCGAGCGGGAAGAGCACGACCTGCGCGACGGCGAGCGCCGCCTTCGTCGACAGCCCGTACCCGATCGCGAGGCCGAGCAGGAGGAACGGCGTCGCCGACACGAGCACCGCGACGGCGCCGAGGCCGAGCCGTCCCGGGGTCGGGTCCGCCGCGGTGAACAGCCAGCCGATGAGCACGAGCGGCACGAGCGAGGCGAGCCCGAGGACGAGCCCGGAGAGCACCCGCCCGCCCAGCCGCGCCCCCGGCCCGGCGGGCAGCGTGCGCACGTAGGCGTCGAACGGCAGGGCGCGGTCCTCGGCGACGCCCGCGCCGTAGGTGAAGGTGAAGGTGGACATCGCCGCGAAGAGCGCGAGCTGCGCCACGGCGGCGGTGGCGGACGCCGGGTCCTGGGCGACCGCCCGCTGCGGCAGCACGAAGAACACCAGCGCCAGCGCGGGGAACACCATCGTGCCGACGACGGCGATGGGGACCCGGACGGTCTCGAGCAGCTGGAACCGGGTGTGGTGCCAGGTCAGGGCGAGGGCGCTCATGCGGCCACCTCCTCGACCGCGTGGTCGCGGGTGAGGGAGAGGAACGCCTCCTCGAGGGAGGCGCGCTGGACGTCGAGGTCGCGGAACGGGACCCCGGTCGTGACGAGCCCGCGCACGACGGCGTCGGCGTCGCTCGCGAGCACGTCGACGCGGTCGCCGTCCAGGGCGGCGTCGGCCACCCCGGGCAGGGCCGCGAGACGGGCGTGGGCGTGCGCGCCGTCGAGCGAGGCCTCGGGCAGGCGGAAGGAGACGCGGCGCAGCGCGACGCGCTCGAGCACCGCCTCCAGGGTGTCGTCGGCGAGCACGCGGCCGCGGTCGACGACGACGACCCGCCGGGCGAGCGTTTGCACCTCCTCGAGGTAGTGGCTCGTGAGGACGAGCGTGCCGCCGGACGCGTGGTAAGCGAGCAGCGCCTCCCACAGGGCGTGCCGTCCGTCGACGTCGAGGCCCGTGGTCGGCTCGTCGAGCACGACGAGCGCCGGGTTGCCGACGAGCGCGAGCGCGACGGCGAGGCGCCGCTTCTCCCCGCCGGACAGGCCGCCGGTCTGGCGCCGGGCGAGCGGGCCGAGGCCGAACTCGTCGAGCAGCGCGCCGGTCGGGCGTGGGTCGGGGTAGTGGCGGGCGACGAACTCGACCACCTCGGCCACGCGCAGCGTGGGCGGCAGGCCGGTCTCCTGCGGCGTCGTGCCGAGCCCGGTCCGCGAGCGGGGGTCGCGCGGGTCGCCGCCGAAGAGGCGGACGACGCCGGCGTCGGGGCGGCGCTGGCCGGTGACCAGCGACAGCAGCGTGGTCTTGCCTGCGCCGTTCGGCCCGAGCAGGCCCACGAGCTCGCCGGGCTCGACCACGAGGTCGACCTCGTCGAGGGCGGTGACGTCGCCGAAGCGGCGGGTCACCCCGCGGGCCTCGATCACGGGGGCGCCTGTGGCGCCGGTGGCGGTGTGCATCAGGTCTCCTGGTCGTCGGTGGTGCCCGCGGTGCCGTCCGCGCCCGCGTGGGCGGGCGCGGCGAGCAGGGCGCGCAGGCGGGCGAGGTAGTCGTCGAAGGCGCGGCGTCCGGCGTCGGTCACGCCGACCTGGGTGGTCGGGACGCGGCCCTGGTGCCCCTTGACCACCTCGACGTAGCCGGCCTCCTCGAGCCGGCGCAGGTGGGTGGACAGGTTCCCGGCGCTGGCCTCGACGAGCGCCTGGAGCCGGGGGAAGGTGAGCCGGTCGCCCCGCGGGAGCGCGGTGAGCGTGGTCATGATCCGCAGCCGCGCCTGGGTGTGGATGAGCGGGTCCAGCAGCTCCTCGCCCATCACAGCCCCCGGGCCCGACGACGGCGGACGGCCTCGACGGCCGCGGCGGCGAGCATCGCGCCCCCGCCGCCGAGGCACATCACGAGGTAGGCGTGCGGCAGGCCGACGAGCAGGGCGGCGACCGTGACGACCGTGATGACGGCCCCGAGGGCCCACTGGGTCGTGGAGTCCCACAGCGCGCCGCCGGCCATGTACAGGGTGCCGACCAGGACGACCGAGGTCCCCATCATCACGAGGGACACGACGTCCTCCGCGGCGCCCGCCCGCCGGAGCGCGAACGCCAGGGCCCAGACGACCGCGAAGCCGAGGAACCACGCCCAGCCGTACAGCGCGCCCTGCCGGGCCGAGACCCCGCGCACGCCGCGCGACCGTGCGGTGATGTGCACCGCGGTGACGACGCCGGCCGCGACGAGCAGCGCGGCGAACACCGCGAGCGCGGCGTCCACGTCGACCGCGACGAGCGGTTCGTCGAGCGCGGTCGCCCAGAGCAAGCCGAAGCCCAGCAGCCAGGCGAGCCCCCACGCGCCGAAGAGCACGCGCGCGTCGACGGCGGTCGCCCCCTCCACACGGGCGCGCTGCTCGGCGATGAGGGCGGCGGTCGCCTCCGGGTCGAGCGGGTGCTCGTCGTCCATGGTTCCTCTTCCGTGGGTGCAAAGAACTTTGCGTCGCAAAGTTGTTGCTTCCACAGTGACCCTCGGCGACGGCCGTGTCAATACCTTTCGGCGGATCCGACGCGGCCGGGACGGCCCGGCGGGCGCCGCGACGCCCCGCCGCGTTCACGTAGGTTGACCACGTGCCCGACCTGCCCGACGACGTCGCCGCGGCCCCCGACACCCCCGACACCGTGGTCCCCACGAGCGGGGCCCCCGAGACCGCGGTCCCCGACACCGCCGTCCCCGACGGCACCGTCCCCGACACCGCGCAGCCGGCCCTCGCCGGCCGGCGCCGCCTCGGCGCCGAGGTGTGGATCGTCCTCGGCCTGTCCCTCGGCCAGTCCGCGGTGTACTCCGCCCTGCGCCTGTACGTCCGGCTCACCGCCGACGTCCCGCTCGCGCAGCAGGCCGCCACGCTCAACCCCCGCCGCGCCGAGCGCCCCTACCTCGACCTCACCTACCAGCTGCTCGACGTGCTGTTCACGCTCGTGCCGGTCGCGCTCGCGCTCTACCTGCTCGCCTCCCCCGGCCGCTCCGCGCTGCGCCGCATCGGCCTCGACCTCGCCCGGCCCGGCCGCGACCTCGCCGTCGGGGCCGGCCTCGCCGCCGTCGTCGGCATCCCGGGCCTGGGCCTGTACGTCGCCGCGCGCGCCCTCGGGCTCAGCGTCGCGATCCAGGCGTCGGGCCTCGACCCGTACTGGTGGGCGGTGCCCGTGCTCGTGCTCGCCGCCCTCAAGAACGCGCTCCTGGAGGAGGTCGTCGCCGTCGGCTACCTCGTCGAGCGCCTGCGCGACCTGCGCTGGACCACGCCCGCGATCCTCGCCGCGAGCTCCCTCCTGCGCGGCGCGTACCACCTCTACCAGGGGCCCGGGATGGCGGCCGGGAACGTCGTCATGGGCCTGCTCTTCACGGCCTGGTACCTGCGCACGCGGCGGGTCATGCCGCTCGTCGTCGCCCACACCGCTCTGGACGTGGTGGCTTTCGTGGGCTACACCCTGCTACCGGGGGCGGTGCTCGAGACGCTCGGGGTCACCTGACCCGGCGCCGGCCGGCCACCTCCGTCGCGGCGCCCCGGCGCAGCGAGGGACGTTCGGGCCTCATCCCGGGGGCTCCGCGCGCCGATTGAGAACCAGGGGTCGATCCCCCCGACGACGGAGCGTGCCGTGCTCAGAGCAGGGAACCTGCGCACCACCGTGCTGGCGATCATCGCCCTGGTGGTGGCCCTGCCCGTGCTCTGGTGGCTGCACACGCTCGACCTCGTCAGCGGCGACCCGGTCGTCGTGGCGCTCCTGCTGCTCCTGGCGATCCTCGTCGCCGGCGAGCGCGCGCAGCCCTCGCTCGGCTCGGGGCGCCTCGAGGAGCGTCACTCGCTGCGGTTGCTCATCGCCGTCGGGCTCGTCACCGCCCTGTTCTGGACCGCGGGCTGGCCCGCGCTGGTCCCCGCGGGCGTGACCCTCGCCGCGCTGCCCCTCGCCCAGCGCGGCGGGCGACGCGTGGCCCTCGTCGCCGGGGTCTGCGCGACCGTCGTCGCGGTCGCGGGCGGTGTCCTCGTCGAGCGCGGCCTGGTCTCCTCCGTCCTCGACCCGTGGCCGAGCCACGCCGCCACGGGCGTGCTGCTCGTCGTCACGTGGACCGCGTGCCTCGTCGTCGCGCGCAACGCCGCCGACCAGGCCGGCTACGCGCACGCGCTCGCGGTCGCCGAGGCCCGCCTGCGCGCCCTCATGGAGAGCTCGACCGACGTGCTCACGGTGAGCAACGGCGGCGGGATCCTCACCTACGTCAGCCCCGCCGTCGAGCGCGCGATGGGCTACCGCCCCGCGGACCTGCTCGGCCGCCCGCTGCTCGACATCGTCGACGCCGAGCACCGCCCCGGTGTGGCCGCGCGCCTGTCCGAGCTCATGCAGCGCGGCCAGGACGCCCGGTCGAGCATGGACGTCCTCGTCGTGCACGCGAGCCTCGAGCGCCGCTGGTACGAGTGGACGTTCCACAACCAGCTCGCGGACCCCCTCGTCGAGGGCATGGTCGTCCAGCAGCGGGACGTCAGCGAGCGCCTCAACGCGCAGCGCGCCCTCGCGCACGCCGCGAGCCACGACGACCTCACGGGCCTGCCCAACCGCGGCGAGCTCCTGCGCCGCATGGCCGCCTCGCTGCCGCAGGCCGGCCCGGGCGCCGCGGTCGCCGTGCTCTTCGTCGACCTCGACCTGTTCAAGGACGTCAACGACCGGCTCGGCCACCAGGCCGGCGACGACGTGCTCGTGGTCGTCTCCCGCCGGCTCGCCGCCACCCTGCGCGCGCAGGACCACCTCGGCCGCCTCGGCGGCGACGAGTTCGGCGTCCTGCTCACCGAGGTGCGCGACGAGGCGGAGGTGCGCGCCGTCGTCGCGAGGCTGGTCAACGCGATCGAGCAGCCGATCACGCTCCCGGGCGGCAACGTCGTCGTCGGGGCGAGCGTGGGCTACGCGATCACCTCCGACCCGCGGATGCCGCTCGACCGCCTCCTGGCGGCCGCCGACCAGCGGATGTACGCGATCAAGCAGAACCGCCGTCGCTGACCCGGCCGGGCGGGACGCGCCCCCGGTCCTAGACTCGCCAGCATGTCGAGCCCGCCTGCACAGCGCGTCCGGGCGCTGCGCAGCCGCCCGCCGACGGACGTGGGCGTGCGCATCGTCGACACCCCGGCCGCGCGCGTGCACCGGCCCGCGGACCTGGTGGGCACGATCCTGTCGCTGCTCGGCATCACGCTCGTCGTCATCCTCGCCGTGTACGCGCACGGCACCACGAGCGGCATCGGTGACGACCTGCAGGGCGTGGCGCGGATCGTCCGCCGGTTCGTCGTCTTCCCGGTCGCGCTGCTCGAGTGGATCGTCACGGTCGCCGCGCCGATCGCCGTGCTCGTCGAGCTCGTCCTGCGCCGGCTGCTGCGGCAGGCGCTCGAGTCGGTCGTCGGCGCGCTCATGGGCTTCGCGGGCGCGCTGCTCGCCGTGTGGCTCATGAACGAGTACGCGATCACCCCGCTGAAGAACGAGTTCTCGGTGTGGGTGGACGGGCGCGGCTGGACGATCGCGATCCCGCCGCTGCTCACCGCCGTCGCCGCGCTGCTCACCACCGCGGGCGAGCGCAGCCGACGCCGCACGGTCGGCTGGTCCTGGAACTTCCTGTGGGTGGTGCTCGGCGTCGCGGTCATGACCGGCCTGCTCACGCTGCCCGCCGCGCTGCTCACCGTGCTAATCGGCCGCGCCTGCGGCCTCGCGCTGCGCTACGCGTTCGGCGTGCAGAGCGAGCGCGCGTACGGCCGCTCGCTCGTCGAGGGGATCCGCCGCGCCGGGTTCTCGCCCACGCGCCTCATCCGCGTGCGCGACGTCGGCGCCGAGGGCAACGACACCGCCGAGCTCGTCACCGACCTCGCCGCGGTCGCGATCACCCGCGTCGGCGACAACCGCGTGTACGCGATGACGACGGCCGACGGCGAGCGCCTCGACGTCGTCGTGCTCGACGGCGACCGCCAGGTGGTCGGCACGCTCACGCGCCTGTGGCGGTCCATGCGGCTGCGCGGCATCGAGGGCCGCGCGGTCGTCTCGTTGCGGCAGGCGGCCGAGCGCGCGGCCCTGCTGTCCTACGCCGCCCACGCGGCCGGCGTCGCGACCCCGCGCCTGCTCGGCATGGCCGAGGCCGACGACTCGATGCTGCTCATCCAGGAGCACGCGCGCGGGGCCGTGCCGCTGCGCGACCTGCCGGAGGAGGTCCTCACCGACGAGGTGCTGGACAAGATCTGGGAGCAGATCGCCATCGCGCACGCCGCGGGCCTCGCGCACCGCGCCATCACGCCCGACGTCGTGCTCGTCCGGCCCTCCCCCGGCGCCTACCGGCGCCGTCCGGACGGGACCGACGGCGAGGACGGCCAGGAGCCGCGGCCCGTCGTGCTGCTCACCGGCTGGGAGTACGGCGACGTGGCGTCGTCCGAGCTCGCCCGGCGGATGGACGTCGCGACGCTGCTCACCGTGCTCGCGCTGCGCGTCGGCCCGGAGCGGGCCGTGGCGTCCGCGGTGCGCGTCGTGCCCAAGGACCTCGCGACCATCGGGCCCCTCCTGCAGCCCATCGTCTTCCCGCGCGCCACGCGCGAGGAGGCGCGGCAGAACCGGCACGTCATGGGCGAGCTCCGCGAGGCCCTGCTCGCGCGCCTGCCCGAGGCGGTCGTCGAGCCCGAGCGGCTGGTCCGGTTCGGCGCGCGCACCGTCGTCATGCTCGTGCTCGGCATCGTGGCGGCGTCGGCCGTCATCACCTCGCTCAACCTCGAGGAGATGCTCGAGGCGACCCGGCGCGCGTCCCCGTGGTGGGCGCTCGCGGCCTTCGCCCTCGCCCTGCTGACCTTCGTCGGCCCCGCGATCACGATGGCCGCCTTCTCCCCGACCCGGCTCCCGCTGTGGCGGACCGTCCTCGTGCAGGCCGCGGCGTCGTACGTGTCGCTCGCGGCGCCCGCGGGCGTCGGCCCGGCCGCCCTCAACCTGCGCATGCTCACCCGCCGCGGCGTCTCCAACGCGCTGGCCGTCGCGTCCGTGGGCCTCGTGCAGCTCGCGCAGTTCATCACGACGGTCCTGCTGCTCATCGTCCTGTCGATCGCCAGCCCCGGCGACGTGCCGATCGGCGACCAGCTGCCCTCGCGCGCGATCCTCGTGGGCATCCTCGTCGTCGCGGTCGTCGTGGCGGTCGCGATGCTCGTGCCGCCCGTGCGCGCGTGGGCGCGGGCGAAGGTCGTGCCCGTGTGGCAGACCACCTGGCCGCGCCTCGTCCAGCTCATCGGCCAGCCGCGCCGGTTCGCGGTCGCCGTCGGCGGCAGCCTCCTCATGACGCTCGGCTACCTCGCCGCGTTCTGGGCCACGCTCGCGGCCTTCGGGCAGGCCGACCGCGTGTCGCTCGTCGACCTGGCGATCGTCTACCTGCTCGGCAACGCGGTCGGCTCGCTCGCGCCCGTCCCCGGCGGCCTCGGCGCGATCGAGCTGTCCCTCGTCACGACGCTCTCGACGACGACGGACGTCGCCCTCGCGCTCGCGACGCCGATCGTGCTGCTGTTCCGCCTGGTCACCTTCTGGGCCCGCATCCCGGTGGGCTGGTTCGCGATGCGCGCGCTCCAGCGCACGGGCGAGCTGTAGCGGGCCGATCTCACCCGCCCGGCGGGCGCCCTCGACGGGTGTCGTCGTCCGGTCCGTGCCAGCGTGGTGGCGTGATCCTCGTCTTCGGCACCCGGGTGCGCCGTCGCCTCGTGGGGACGGGGACGTTCCGCTGCCCGTACTGCGCGACGACCCGGGAGTTCGAGCACCTCGAGTGCCGCACGTGGTTCCACCTGTTCTGGGTCCGGCTCGTGCCCGTGGGCCCGACGTACGAGTCCGTCCAGTGCCGCACGTGTCAGGCCGAGTGGCCCGCGGAGGTCGCCCTCGGCCCCGGCCCGACGGCGACCGGCGAGCCGGCGGGGTAGGCGCCGTCGCGGCCCGGGTGGGGCTCGGGCGGCCCGGCGGGCGTCTTCGCCGAGGGCAGAACGCCCGACCTGTCCGGTCGTCGGACCCCGCTGTTAGCGTCCGAGAGATGACGTCCGGCACCACCACCGTCCCGTCCACGCGGCCGCGCGCGGCGCAGCCCGCCCGCTGGGTCGCGCCCACCCGGCCCGAGCCGCTGCTGCGCCGCATCCTCGGCGCGGCCTTCCGGCGCCGGCGCGACGCGCAGGGCCGGACGCTCGCCGACGTCGCGACGGCGGCGCGCATCTCGATCGCCTACCTGTCCGAGATCGAGCGGGGGCGCAAGGAGCCGTCGTCGGAGGTGCTGGTCGCCGTGTGCCGGGCGCTCGGCATCCGGCTCGCCGACCTCCTCGCCGAGGCCGCCCACGAGCTGCGCGCGGCGGAGACCGCCCAGCCCGCCCGGGTCCGCCCCGCGCGCCGCCCCGACGCGGAGGACGGTGCCGCACGCCGCCGGCCCACCCGGCCCGAGGCGGTGCCGCGCGCGCTCCCGGGGGCCGAGGTCGTCGAGCTGGGCTCCGGCGTCGGGCACCGAGCCGTGGCCGAACCGGTCGACACCGCGGTGGCGTCGCCGGAGGCGACCGCCGACGCCCGGTGCTTCCTCTGCGTGGCCTGACGGGCCCGAGCGGGCCGGCCCGACCGGCCTGAGCGGGCCAGGGCGGCCCGCCCGGACGTGCCCGCGCGGGGCCGGCAGTGGCCGTTCCGGCGTCGGCGGGCTACAGGCCCGCGGGCCGGTCGCCGCCGGGCCGGACGTCCTCGAGCCGCTCGACCACGCGGTCGACGATCCCGTACTCGCGCGCCTCCTCGGCCGTGAACCAGCGGTCGCGGTCGGAGTCGCGCTCGATGCGCTCGACCGGCTGGCCCGTGTGCTCGGCGATGAGCGCCTGCATGGTCCGCTTGGTGAAGCGCATGTTCTCCGCCTGGATCGCGACGTCGATCGCCGTGCCGCCGATCCCGCCCGACGGCTGGTGCATGAGGATCCGCGCGTGGCGGAGCGCGAACCGCTTGCCGGGCGTGCCCGCCGAGAGCAGGAACTGCCCGGCGCTCGCGGCCAGGCCCATCGCCAGGGTGGCGACGTCGTTCGGGATGAGCCGCATGGTGTCGTAGATCGCCAGGGCGGCCGAGATCGAGCCGCCCGGCGAGTTCACGTAGAGCGCGATGTCCCGGCGCGGGTCCTCGGCCGCGAGCAGCAGGAGCTGCGCGCAGATGCGGTTCGCGATCGGGTCGTCGACCTCCTGGCCGAGGACGATGATCCGCTGGTGCAGCAGCCGGGCGGCGAGCTGGTCGTCGAACGGGGCCGGCGCGACCTCCGCGCGGCCGACGACGGTCGTGGCCATGGGTACCTCCTCGGGGGACGCGGGTCCTCGGGGGACCGTCACCACCCACGCTCGCACCGCCGGCGCCGGCGCCGGGCACGCCTCTGCCCCCGGCAGATTCGCCGAGGGCAGAGGCACGACGCCGGGCCGGGCAGGCGCGCGGGGCGGCCGGTCCGCGCGTGCCGACACGGGGCCGGGGTGGCCCGACGCCGCGCCCCGGCTCAGCGCTGGAGGTCGGCGATCATCTGGTACGGGTACGGCGGCGTGACCGCGCCCGCCTCGTCGAGCCGCGCGACGTGCTCGTCGTCCAGGGTCCAGCCCACCGCGCCGAGGTTCTCCTCGAGCTGCGCGACCGTGCGCGCGCCGACGATCGGCGCCGTGACGCCCGGGCGGCGCAGCAGCCAGGCGAGGGCGACCTGCGCGGGGGTGCGGCCGACGTCGTCGGCCACCGCGCGCAGCGCGTCGAGCACGCGCCAGGTGCGCTCGTGCGCGTAGTTGTCCCAGCGCTCGGTCCAGGACCACGCGTCGGCGCCCACGACGCGCGAGCCCTCCGCCGGGCCGTCGGGGCGGTGCTTGCCGGTGAGCCAGCCGCCGCGCAGCGGGCTCCACACCACCACGCCGACGCCCTCGTTCCGGGCCGCCGGCAGCAGCTCCCACTCGAGCTCGCGGTCGAGCAGGTTGTACAGCGCCTGCAGGCTCGCGATGCCCACCCAGCCGCGCTCGCGCGCGAGGTCCACCGCGCGCTGCAGCTGCCAGCCGGTGACGTTGCTCAGCCCGACGTAGCGCACCTTGCCCGCGGTCACGAGCGCCTCGAACGTGCCGAGGGTCTCCTCGAGCGGGGTGTGCTCGTCCCACAGGTGCGCCTGGTACAGGTCGATGTAGTCGGTCCCGAGCCGGCGCAGGCTCGCGTCGACGGCCTCGTGCAGGTGGGCCCGGCTCAGGCCCGAGGCGTTCGGCCCCTGGCGGGTGGGGAACCAGGCCTTGGTCGCGATCACCACCTCGTGCCGGGGGCGGCCGGCCAGCCAGCGGCCGACGATCTCCTCGGACGCGCCGGCGCCGTACCCGTCGGCGGTGTCCACGGTCGTGCCCCCGGCGTCGACGAACCTGTCGAGGATCCGGCGGCTCTCCGCCTCGTCGGTCTCCCGGCCGAAGGTCATGGCGCCGAGCCACAGGCGGCTCACGCGCAGGCCGTGGCGACCGAGCGTCGTCTGCTCCATGAAGTCCTCCTCAACGTGACCGGGCGGCCCGGTCGGGGCCGCCCGTTCGACGCTAGGAGCTCGAGCGCGCTCGAGGTCAACGCGCTTCGCGCTCGGCAGAGCCGGCGCGTGGCGCACCCCACACCAGGCGACGCGCCACACCAGGCGACGCGCCCCCGCGGGCGACGCACCGACGTCGGGCGCGGGCCCGCCGGCTAGAGGCCCTGCGGCATGTTGACGAACCGCGAGTAGTGCAGCTGGCTCGTCACGACGATCGTGTCCGTGGGGCCGTTGCGGTGCTTGGCCACGATGAGGTCGGCCTCGCCCGCGCGCGGCGACTCGCGCTCGTAGGCGTCCTCGCGGTGCAGCAGGATGACGACGTCCGCGTCCTGCTCGATCGCGCCGGACTCGCGCAGGTCGCTCAGCATCGGCTTCTTGTCGGTGCGCTGCTCGGCGCCGCGGTTGAGCTGCGAGATCGCGACGACCGGGACCTCGAGCTCCTTGGCGAGCAGCTTGAGCGCGCGGGAGAACTCGCTGACCTCCTGCTGGCGTGACTCGACCCGCTTGCCCGAGCTCATGAGCTGGAGGTAGTCCACGACGACGAGCTTGAGGTCGTGCCGCTGCTTGAGGCGCCGGCACTTGGCGCGGATCTCCATCAGCGACATGTTCGGCGAGTCGTCGATGAACAGCGGCGCCTGCGACAGCCGGCCCATCGTCGCGGCGAGCTTCTGCCAGTCCTCGTCGCGCATCATGCCCTTGCGCATGTTCTGCAGCGGGACCTGCGCCTCCGCGGAGAGCATGCGCATGGTGAGCTCGTTGCGGCTCATCTCGAGCGAGAACACCACCGACGTCAGCCCGTGCTTGATCGACGCCGAGCGCACGAAGTCCGTGGCCAGCGTCGACTTGCCGACGGCGGGGCGTGCCGCGACGACGATCATCTGGCCCGGGTGCAGGCCGTTGGTGAGGCGGTCGAGCTCGATGAAGCCGGTGGGCACGCCGACCATGCCCTCGCCGCGATGGCCGGCGGCCTCGATCTCCTCCATCGTCGAGTTGATGATCTCGGCGATGGGGAGGTAGTCCTCCGAGGCCTTGCGGTCGGTGACCGCGTACACCTCGGCCTGCGCGGTGTTGACGATGTCCTCGACGTCGCCGCCGTCGGCCGCGTAGCCGAGCTGGACGATGCGCGTGCCGGCCTCGACGAGGCGGCGCAGCACCGCCCGTTCGCGCACGATGCGCGCGTAGTACCCGGCGTTGGCCGCCGTCGGCACCATCGAGATGAGCGTGTGCAGGTAGGGCGCCCCGCCGATCCGGCCGATCTCGCCCCGCTTGGTCAGCTCCGCCGCGACCGTGACCGCGTCCGCGGGCTCGCCGCGGCCGTACAGGTCGAGGATCGCCTCGTAGATGACTTCGTGCGCCGGGCGGTAGAAGTCGTTGCCGCGCAGCTGCTCGACGACGTCCGCGATGGCGTCCTTCGACAGCAGCATGCCGCCGAGGACGCTCTGCTCGGCGACGATGTCCTGCGGAGGCGTGCGGTCGAAGCCCGGTTCGGGACGGGTGACGGTGAGGCCCCGTTCGAGCTCCTCGATGCTCATGCCTTCGCGCACCTCTCACCGGCGGTGGAACGTTCGAACTGATGTTCTCAGGCCCCTACGACATCGCCCTCGACGTCGGCGAACCGGTGGTCCCTTCGAACTGCTCCGGCGAGACTACGGACCCGTCGGACCGGGCTCAACGCGGCCCTGTGCGCCGGGCTGTGGGCAACCTGTGGGCGGATGTGGACCGGTGCGCGAGCCCATGCACAGGCCGTTGACAAGCCTGTGGATACGGTGGTCCGCAAGCTTCGGGACCCCGCGGCCGAGCACGGGGTTCGTCGTGCACCGACTGTGGACAGGAACTCGTTGGCCCACCTCTCACCATCCGGACGCGAAGCGCCACGTCCCGGACGCGAGCTCGACCGGCGCATCGTCGCCCTCGCCGTGCCCGCGCTCGGGGCCCTCGTCGCCGAGCCGACGTTCGTGCTCGTCGACTCCGCGATCGTCGGCCGCCTCGGCGCGCCCGAGCTCGCCGGGCTCGGCCTCGCCGGCACCGTCCTGACCACCGCCGTCGGCCTGTGCGTGTTCCTCGCCTACGCGACGACCGCGGGCGTCGCGCGCGCCATGGGCGCGGGGGACCACGTGCGCGCGCGCCGCCTCGGCGTCGACGGCATGTGGCTCGGCGTGCTGCTCGGCGTCGTGCTCGCGACGGCGCTCCTGCTGGGCGCGGGACCGATCGCCGACGCCCTCGGCGCGCCCGACGACGTCCGCCGCCACGTGCTCGCCTACCTGCGCTGGTCGGCCCCCGGCCTGCCGGGGATGCTCGTCGTCCTCGCCGCGACCGGCGCCCTGCGCGGCCGCCTCGACACCCGCACGCCGCTGTGGGTGGCGACCGCGGGCGCCGTCGTGAACGCGGTCCTCTCGTTCGCGCTCGTGCTCGGCGTCGGGATGGGCGTGGCCGGCTCCGCGCTCGGCACGGCCCTGACCCAGCTCGGCATGGCCGCGGTGCTCGCCCGGGCGGTGCTCACCGGCACCCGCGCCGAGGGCGTCGGCGTCCGCCCCACGCGTGCCGGCCTGCGCTCGGCCGCCCGCGCCGGCACGCCGCTCCTGCTGCGCACGGTGTCGCTGCGCGTGGGCATCCTCCTGGCGGCGTGGGTCGCCGCGGGGCTCGGCACGACCGCGCTCGCCGGGCACCAGGTGGTCATGGCGGTGTGGAGCTTCGCCGCGTTCGCGCTCGACGCGCTCGCGATCGCCGCGCAGGCCCTCGTCGGGCAGTCCCTCGGCGCGCGCGACGCGGAGGCCGCCCGCACGGTGCTCCGGCGCACCCTCACGTGGGGCGTCCTCGCGGGGGCCGGGCTCGGCGTCGTGCTCGCGGTGGGCGCGCGGTGGCTGGGCCCTCTCTTCACGCCCGACGCCGGCGTCGTCCGCGCCGTGGCCGTCGCGCTCCTCGTCGCGGCCGCCGGCATGCCCATGGCCGGCTGGGTGTTCGTGCTCGACGGCGTCCTCATCGGCGCGGGCGACGGCCGCTACCTGGCGTGGGCGGGCGTGCTCACGGTGGTCGCCTACCTGCCCGCGGCGCTCGCGGTGCGCGCCTGGGCGCCCGACGGCGGCCCGGGGCTGGTGTGGGCGTGGGCGGCCTACGCGGGGGTCTTCATGGGCGCCCGGGCGCTCACGACCGGCCTGCGCGCCCGGGGCACGTCCTGGATGACCCTCGGCGCCTGACCCCGGCCCCCACACGCCGCCCCACCTCTCCCGCCGCCCCACCTCTCCCGCCGAGCTCGAGAGTTTCGGGCGAGCTCGAGAGTCAGGACCTCTCGAACTCGCCGGAAAGTCTCGACGTCGGCACTAGTCGGTGGGGGTGTCGGGGGTCTCTTCGGGGGGCTCGGGCTTCTCGGCGCCCTGGGCCTTCGTCTGCGCGAGACCCGCACCGCCGAGAGCGATCGCGAGGACCAGGAACGTGATGCCGACCGTGAAGAACGTCGTCCCCAGGGGCTCCCCGAGGCCCTGCGTCAGGCCCAGGAGGAAGAACGTGATCCCGATCGGCAGGAAGGCCCCCGCGAACGGGGCCGTCCCTGCGCCCGTACCGGCGGCCTTCCCCGGCCCGCCCGACCCCGTGCCCTCCGCGTCGGAACGCTGCGGCCCGTCGGCGTCGCCCTGCGCTGTCATCGTCCCTCCCGGTGTGCTCGCCCCTCACGCTAGAACGACGACGGCGGCGCCCGCGCCCGTCTCGGGGCGGAACCTCCTCCGCCCGGCGGCGGACCCGGGACGGCGAGGGGCCCGGACCGTGCGGTCCGGGCCCCTCGGGGTCGTTCGCCCAGGCTCAGGCCTGCGGCACCACGCGGACGTCGATCTGCGCGGTGACGTCCTCGTGCAGGCGGATCTGCACCTGGTGGTCACCGACCGACTTGATCGGCTGCGCGATCTCGATCTTGCGGCGGTCCACCTTCGGGCCACCGGCGGCCGCGACGGCCTCGGCGATGTCCGCGGTGGTCACGGCGCCGAAGAGGCGGCCCGCGGCGCCGGCCTTGGCCGGGACGACGACGGGCGCGGCCTCGAGCCGCTCCTTGACCGCGCGGGCCTCCTCGAGCGAGGCGATCTCGCGCGCCTTGCGGGCCCGCTTGATGGCCTCGACCTGCTTCGCGGCGCCCTTCGTCCACGGGGTGGCGAGGTTGCGCGGGAGCAGGTAGTTGCGCGCGTAGCCGTCCTTGACCTCGACGATGTCGCCGGGGGCGCCGAGGCCGGTGACCTCGTGCGTCAGGATGATCTTGGTAGCCATGTCAGCGCCCTCCTCAGCGAGCGGAGCTCGAGTAGGGGAGGAGCGCCATCTCGCGGGCGTTCTTCACGGCCCGCGCGATCGCGCGCTGCTCCTGGACGGAGACACCGGTCACCCGACGCGCGCGGATCTTGCCGCGGTCGGAGATGAACTTGCGCAGCAGCGCGGTGTCCTTGTAGTCGACCGTCTCGATCTTGGCGACCTTCAACGGGTTCTGCTTCTTCTTGGGCTTGCGGACGACGGGCTTCGCCATCGTGGAACTCCTCGGGTGTCCCGGGGCCTCGCGCGGCCCCGACTCAGGTCAGGTCTGTGGGTGCCGTCCGGCGCGGCGGCCGGACGGACCGGGCGTCGGTCAGAACGGGGGCTCGTCGGACGCGCCGCCAGGAGCGGGCGTGGCCCACGGGTCGTCGGCGTAGCCGCCCGAGGGCGCGCCGCCGCCGAAGCCGCCACCGCCGCCGCCGAAGCCACCGCCACCCGAGCGCTGGGTGCGGGTGACCTTCGCCGACGCGTAGCGGAGCGACGGGCCGACCTCGTCGACCTGCAGCTCGACCACCGTGCGCTTCTCGCCCTCGCGGGTCTCGAACGACCGCTGCACCAGCCGGCCCTGCACGATGACGCGCATCCCCTTGGTGAGCGACTCCGCCACGTTCTCTGCCGCCTCGCGCCAGATCGAGCAGCGCATGAACAGCGTCTCGCCGTCCTTCCACTCGTTGCTCTGGCGGTCGAACGTGCGCGGCGTGGACGCGACGGTGAAGTTCGCCACGGCCGCGCCGGAGGGCGTGAAGCGGAGCTCCGGGTCCCCGGTCAGGTTCCCGACCACCGTGATGACGGTGTCACCAGCCATGCCAGCTCCTCGGTTCGATGCGGCGGGGGGTCAGTGGGCGTCCGGCCGCAGGATCTTGGTGCGCAGCACGGCCTCGTTGAGGCGCAGCTGGCGGTCCAGCTCCTTGGCGGTGTCCGGGTTCGCGGTGAAGTCGACGACCGCGTAGATGCCCTCGGACTTCTTCTTGATGTCGTAGGCGAGGCGGCGTCGGCCCCAGATGTCGACCTTGTCGACGGTCCCGCCGGCGGTGGTGACCACCGAGAGGTACTTGTCGAGGGACGGGGCGACGGTGCGCTCCTCGATCTCGGGGTCGAGGATCACCATCAGCTCGTACTGACGCATGCGCGTACCCACCTCCTCTGGTCTGAGCGGTCACGGTCTTTCCGTGACAGGAGGGTCGTGCGTCTGCCGCGCCCGGCTCCGGTGATCGGCACCGGCCCGGGACAGCGACCGCCCATGCTACAGGCTGCGGGGTGGCTCAGCCGCCGCCGTCCCCACCGCCTCCACCGTCGCCGTCGCCACCGTCGCCGTCGCCACCGTCGCCACCGTCGTCGTCACCGGGTCCGGTCGACACGACGATCGTGACGGTGCTGCCGGGCGGCGCCGTCCCGGACGGCCGCTGCTCGATCACCCGGCCCGGCGGGGTGTCGTCGTCGGCGCGCTCCTCCACGGCCACCTGGAAGCCCGCGTTCTGCAGCGCGGCCCGGGCGTCCTCGAGGGATTGCCCGACGACGTCCGGCACCGGCGCGGTGCCCGGCCCGGTCGAGACGACGATGGTCACGGTGCTGCCCTGCTCGATCTCCGTGCCGCCGGGCGGGTCCTGCCGCGCGACGAGGCCCGGGGCGACCGTCGGGTCGTTGCCCTGCTGCACCGCTGGCGTGAAGCCCGCCTGCTGCAGCGTGGCGATCGCGTCCGCCTCGGGCATCCCGACGACGTCGGGCACCGCGGCGACGGGCGGCCGGTTCGGCGTGCCGACGTCCGCGCGCGGCGGGAACTGCTGCACCTCGCGCCCGGCCATCGCCCGCGTCATGTAGGCGGTCCACAGGTCGAGCGGCGCGGAGCCGCCGGTGATCTGGCTGCCGACGTAGGGGCCGAACGGCGTGATCTCCTCCTCGACCGCGCGCCCCTCCTCGTCGACGCCGACCTGGTACATCGCGACGGCGGTCGTGAGCTGGGTCGTGTAGCCGATGAACCACGCGGAGCGGTTGTTCTGCGAGGTGCCGGTCTTGCCCGCCACCGGGTGGCCGACGGCGCGGGCCTTGGTGCCCGAGCCCTGCTCGACCACTTGGCTCAGCGCGTACGTGGTGTCGGCCATGACGTCCTCGGCGAAGACGCGCTCGCCCTCGACGCCGCCGGTGTGCACGACCTCGCCGTCGGGCGTGACGACCTGGGCCACGATGAACGGCTCGGTCCGCACGCCCTGCGCGGCGAACGTGTTGTACGCCTGCGCCATGTCGAGCGGGTGCGGCGAGGCCGTGCCGAGCACGTTCGCCGGCACCTCCTGCCCCTCGAACACGGTGCAGTCCTCGTCGGCGCGCGCCCAGGAGGTGCACACGCCGGCGCGCCGGGCGACGTCGAGCGTCGCGGCCGGGCCGACCTCGACGTTCATCTGGGCGTAGACGGTGTTGACCGAGTTCGCGGTCGCCCGGACGACGTCGATCTCGCCCCAGCTCTGCCCGTTGCCGCGGCCGAAGTTGCGCAGCGGCTCGTCGGAGAAGCCGGGGATCACGACGAAGGAGTTGCCGTTGTACCGGGACTTCAGCGAGCCGCCGTTCTCCAGGTACGCGACGAGCGTGAACGGCTTGAACGTCGATCCCGCCTGCATGTTGTCCTGCGTGACCGCGTTGCGGGCCTGCGTGAGGTAGTCGGGCCCGCCGTACAGCGCGCGGATCGCGCCCGTGCCCGGCTCGAGCGTGACGAGGGCGACGCGCAGGTTCGGCGAGTGGTCCGGCGGGATGTTGGCGACCTCCTCGACCGCTGCGGCCTGCATCCCGTGGTCGATCGTCGTCGTGATCCGGTAGCCGCGCTGGTCGAGCTCCTCCTCGGTGAAGCCCTCCGCGACCAGCTCGCGGCGCACCATGTCGAGCAGGTAGCCGGTCGGGCCGGCGTAGCGGTCCGAGCGCGTGAACGGGACGGTCTCGGGGAACACCTGGGCGTCGCGCTCGGCCTGGGTGAGCGCGCCCGTGGTGACCATGCCGTCGAGCACGTAGTTCCAGCGCCGCTCGGCCTGCTCGGGGGAGACCCGCGGGTCGAAGTTGTTCGGCGACGGGATGACGCCGGCGAGCAGCGCCCCCTGGGAGACGTTGAGCTCCGACGCCGGGATGCCGAAGTACGCGCGCGACGCCGCCTCGATCCCGTAGGAGTCCCGACCCCAGTAGATCGTGTTCATGTAGTTGGCGAGGATCGTGTCCTTGTCCTGCGTGCGCGCGAGCTTCACGGCCAGGAACGCCTCGCGGACCTTGCCGGGGATGTCGGTGATCGTGCGGTCGTGGTAGTACCGCTCGGCGTACTGCTGGGTGATGGACGAGCCGCCCTGCGAGTCCTTGCCGGTGAGGTTGAGGTAGAGCGCGCGCAGGATGCCCGTCGGGTTGATGCCCGGGTTCTCGTAGAACGAGCGGTCCTCGGCCGCGACCACGGCCTGCTTGACGTGCTCGGGGATCTGCTCGCTCGGGATGATCGTGCGGTTCTGCTCGGCGAACCGGCCCATCTCGGTGGTGCCGTCCGCGTAGTAGATCGTCGTCGTCTGGAACTCGGCGAAGTCCGACGGGTCGGGGATCTGCGTGCTCTGGTACATCCACACGAACGCGCCGACCACGAGCAGGAGGAAGAACAGGAACGTCCCGCCGACGAGACGCCACGAGGGCAGCCAGCGACGGAAGCCGGTCTTGCCCTGACGCGGGTAGTCGACGAGCCGGCGCTTCCCGGACGGGGCACGCTTCCCGCCGCGCCCGCCGCCGCTGCGGGCCCGGGTGCCGCCGGTGGAGCCCGCCGCGCGCCGACCGCCCTGCGCCGGGCCCGACGTCGCGCGCGTGCCCGGGGCCGGGCGCGCGGCCTGCCGGGGCGCGGGGGTGTACGACGGCGGGGTGCCGCCGCCGCCGAGGACGCTGCGTCGCTGCGGCCCGCGGGGGGCCGATCCGCGTGTGGGGTCGCCGGGTGCCACGAGTGCCTCTCGTCGGTCGGTGCGCCCGCGTGGGGCGCGGGGGGCCGGCGCGTGATCGTCCGGCTCCGCCCAGGGTACGGACCTCGATCGGGACAGGCGCGGCACGATTCGTGACGAGCCGTGAAGACCTTGTGGCGGTGGCCGCCCCGGCCGGACGGGCGGGGCCGTCGTCGGGAGCGGCCGCGGACCGCGCCGGGAGCGCGCCGCCGGGTGTGCGCTGCGTCACATCGGGGCGATCTGTTTGCGCGGGGATGCCCGACGCACATACTCTCGCCGATGTATCAGTTCGATACATCAGTTCGTCCGGGTCGCGCGAACACCGTGACCCTACCCCGGAGGCAGCGTGCGCAGTCGGTCCGACGTGCTCGAGCTGGCGATCCTCGGATTGCTGGCCGAGACGCCGATGCACGGGTACGAGCTGCGCAAGCGGCTCAACCTGCTGCTCGGCTCGTTCCGGGCGCTGTCCTACGGCTCGCTGTACCCCGCGCTGCGGAACCTCGCCGACCGGCACCTCATCGTCGGCCAGGACACCCCGCAGACGCCTCCCCCGCACGCCCTGTCGGGCAAGCGGGCCCGGATCGTCTATCAGCTCACCGCCGAGGGCAAGGAGCACCTGGCGGAGATGCTGGCCACGGCCGGCCCGTCGTCGTGGGAGGACGAGCACTTCGGGGTGCGGTTCGCGCTGTTCGGCCAGACCGACGCCGAGACTCGGCTGCGGATCCTGGAGGGGCGGCGCACGCGGCTCACCGAGCGGCTGGAGCAGTTCCGCCAGTCCGCGGCCCGCACGCGGGAGCGGATCGACGAGTACACGCTCGAGCTGCAGCGGCACGGCCTGGAGCAGGTCGAGCGCGAGGTCCGCTGGCTCGACGGACTGATCGACAACGAGCGCGACGCCCGGCGTCGTGCCCAGAGCGAGGGGCGCGGCCGCTCGGCCGGTCCTGACACCGCCGACGACGCGTCCGCGTCCCGGCACTGAGTAGATCGAGGAGCGAGGATGAGTTCGATCCGCGTCGCCATCGTGGGCGTCGGCAACTGCGCCGCGTCGCTGGTGCAGGGCGTCCACTACTACGCGGACGCCGACCCCCAGAGCAAGGTCCCGGGCCTGATGCACGTACAGTTCGGCCCGTACCACGTCCGTGACATCGAGTTCGTCGCCGCGTTCGACGTCGATGCCAAGAAGGTCGGGTTCGACCTCGCCGAGGCGATCGTCGCCAGCGAGAACAACACCATCAAGATCTGCGACGTGCCGCCGCTGGGCGTCACGGTGCAGCGTGGCCCGACGCTCGACGGCCTGGGCAAGTACTACTCCCAGACGATCGACGAGTCGGACGCCGAGCCGGTCGACGTCGTCCAGGCGCTGAAGGACGCGAAGGTCGACGTCCTCATCTCCTACCTGCCGGTGGGCTCGGAGGAGGCTGACAAGTTCTACGCCCAGTGCGCGATCGACGCCGGCGTGGCCTTCGTCAACGCGCTGCCCGTGTTCATCGCCTCGGACCCGGTGTGGGCCAAGAAGTTCGAGGACGCCGGCGTGCCGATCGTCGGTGACGACATCAAGTCCCAGGTCGGTGCGACCATCACGCACCGCGTGCTCGCCCGCCTGTTCGAGGACCGCGGCGTCATCCTCGACCGCACGTACCAGCTGAACGTCGGCGGCAACATGGACTTCAAGAACATGCTCGAGCGCGAGCGCCTGGAGTCCAAGAAGGTCTCGAAGACGCAGGCCGTGACGTCGAACCTCCACGACGGCCCCCTGTCGGGCAAGAAGGAGGACCGCAACGTCCACATCGGCCCGTCGGACTACGTCGCCTGGCTCGACGACCGCAAGTGGGCCTACGTGCGCCTCGAGGGCCGCGCGTTCGGCGAGGTCCCGCTGAACCTCGAGTACAAGCTCGAGGTGTGGGACTCCCCGAACTCCGCCGGCATCATCATCGACGCGCTCCGCGCGGCGAAGATCGCCAAGGACCGCGGCATCGGCGGCCCGATCCTGTCCGCGGCGTCGTACTTCATGAAGTCCCCGCCCGTGCAGATGGAGGACACCGAGGGCCGCGAGCGCCTCGAGGCCTTCATCCGCGGCGAGATCGAGCGCTGAGCCGGTCCGCGCCACAGCCGTGACGCTCGGGGCGTGACTCGCTCCACGCGCTGAGCGGCTCGACAGCGAAGGGCCCGGCCCCCACTGCAGGGGGGCCGGGCCCTTCGTCGTGCGCCCTCCGGGTGGAGCGCCGTGCCGGTCTCGCCGTTCGAGTGGAGCGCGGTGGCGCGACGACGCTCCACTCGCGCGTCAGCGGCGGGCGTCCCGACGGCGCAGCACCACCTTGCGCGCCTCCTCGACCCACAGCACCGAGCTCGCGAGCGCGAGGCACACGAGCCACTGCTGCCAGGAGAGCGCCTCGGTGCCGAACGCCGTCTGCAGCAGCGGCACGTGGACGACGGCGGCCTGCAGCACGACGGCGAGCAGCACCGCACCCCACAGCCAGCGGTTGTGCGTGCGCCGCAGCGTCGACCGCACGCCCGAGCGCGCGTTGAACGCGTTGAACAGCTGCGCGAGGACGAGCACCGTGAACGCGGCCGTGCGGGCGAGGGGCAGCCCGGCGTCGTCGCCCTCGACGAGGCCGCCCGGCAGGTGGATGTCGATCGCGAGGAGCGACGCCGCGGCCATGACGGTCCCGATCCACAGCACGTCGCCCCACATGCGCGCGTCGATGACGCGGTCGGTCGGCCGGCGCGGCGGCCGGTCCATGACGTCCTCGGTCTGGGGGTCGACGCCCATCGCGAGCGCCGGGCCGGTGTCGGTGAGCAGGTTGATCCACAGGATCTGCGTCGCGAGCAGCGGGACCACGACGACCTCGCCGTGCCCGGACAGCCCGAGGAAGCCCGCGAGCACGACCCCGCCGAACACGGTCAGGACCTCGCCCATGTTCGACGAGAGCAGGAAGCGGAGGAACTTGCGGATGTTCTCGAAGATCCCGCGGCCCTCGCGGACGGCGGCGACGATCGTCGCGAAGTCGTCGTCGGTGAGGATCATCGCGCCGGCCTGCCGCGTCACCTCGGTCCCGGTGATGCCCATGGCCACGCCGATGTCCGCCGACTTCAGGGCGGGCGCGTCGTTGACGCCGTCGCCGGTCATCGCCACGACGAGCCCGTCCGCCTGGAGCGCGTCGACGATGCGCAGCTTGTGCTCGGGCGACACCCGCGCGAAGACCGAGGTGGTCCGCACGACCTCGCGCCACCCGGCGTCGTCGAGCGCGTCGAGCTCGAGGCCCGTCGCGACCGGGGCGCCCTCGGGCACGATGCCGAGCTCGGTCGCGATGCGCCGCGCCGTGCCCGGGTGGTCGCCGGTGATCATGATGACCCGGATGCCCGCGCGCTGGGCGGCCGCGACCGCGGAGCGCGCCTCGGGCCGGGGCGGGTCGACGATCCCGACGACGCCGCACCACACGAGGTCCTGCTCGAGCTCGGCCTCGAGCACGTCCCCGTCCGCGTCCCGCACGGCGTCCGGGGCCCAGTCGACCCGCCGCTGCGCGACGCCGAGCGTGCGGAGCGCCTGCGCGGCCAGGTCCTCGATCTCGGCGAGGACGCGGGCCCGGTGCTCGTCGGTCATCGGCTCGACGCGGTCCCCCACGAGCACGTGCGTGCACCGGGCGAGCAGCACGTCGGGTGCGCCCTTCGTCACCACGACGACGGCGTCGTCCGGCTCGACCTCGACCGCGGACATGAGCTTGCGCTCCGAGGTGAACGGCACGTCCGCGACCCGACGCCATCGCGCGCGCCGCTCCTCGTGGAGGCCGAGCTTGCGCTCCGCGACGAGGAACGCGCCGTCGGTCGGGTCGCCCTGCATGACCCAGGCGCCGTCCTCCTGGCGCAGCTCGGCGTCGTTCGCGGCCGCCCCCGCGGCGAGGACGGCGGCGACCTCCGCGCGGAGCCGGCCGTCGTCGGGCAGCGGCGCGCCGTCGTCGGTGCGGACCTCGCCCTCGGGCGCGTACCCGACGCCCTCCACGCGGACCGCGCCCGACGCGGTGACCACGCGCACGAGCGTCATCTCGTTCTGCGTGAGCGTGCCGGTCTTGTCGGAGCAGATGACCGACGCCGAGCCCAGCGTCTCCACCGACGCCAGGCGCTTGACGATCGCGTTGCGCGCGGCCATCCGCTGCACGCCGATCGCGAGCACCACGGACAGCACCGCGGGCAGGCCCTCGGGCACGGCGGCGACGGCGAGCGAGACGCCGAGCAGCAGCACGGTGACGTAGTCGCCCACGGCCCGCAGGTCGGAGACGGCGAGCACGGTCGCGACCACGACCACCGCGATGGCCACCACCGCGATGCCGAGCATCCGACCGACGACGGCGATCTCGCGCTGCAGCGGCGTCGGGTCCTGCCGGGTCTGCGCCAGCAGGCGCGCGATCCGGCCGGTCTCGGCGGCCATGCCCGTCGCCGTGACGACCGCCCGGCCCGTGCCCCGGGTCACCGCGGTGCCACCGAACACCATGCACGTGCGGTCGCCGAGCGCCGTCGGGCCGCGCAGCGCGGCCGTGGACTTCGCGACCGGCGCGCTCTCCCCGGTCAGGGCCGCCTCGGCCACGTGCAGCGACGACGCCGCGACGAGCCGCGCGTCCGCCGGCACGGTGTCGCCCTCGGCCAGGACCAGCAGGTCGCCCGGCACGACGTCGCGGGCCGGGACCCGCAGCTGCCGCCCGCCGCGCACCACCGACGCCGTCGGCGCGCTCATCCGGGCCAGCGCGGCCACGGCGTCCTCGGCCCGGCGCTCCTGCGCGACGCCGAGCACCGCGTTCGCGACGACGATGACCGCGATGACGACGGCGTCGAACGGCACCCCCTCGGCGCCCTCGACGAGCCAGGCGCCGAGCGAGACCGCCACGGCGACGAGCAGCAGGATCACGAGCGGGTCGCGCAGCTGGGCGAGCAGCCGCCGCCACGTCGGGGTGGGCGGGTCGCCGCGGAGCTCGTTCGGGCCGTGCTCGGCCAGGCGGCGCGCGGCCTCCTCGGGCGCGAGGCCGGCGACGGGGTCCGTGCCCAGGGACGCCGCGACCTCGGCGGCCTCGCACAGCCAGGGCTCAGGGACGGCGTCGGTCACGGGGACGGCGTCGGTCACGGGCTCGGCGTCGGTCACGGGCTCGGCGGGAGGCCCGGGCTCGGCGGGAGGCCCGGCTGCGGGGTCGGAGCCGGCGGCCGCCGGGTCCGTGAGCGGAGGCACACCACCATCATGGCCCCGGCGGGCGCCGACGCACGTGGGAACGGCCGCCGGGCGGCTAGCCTGCGCTGGTGACCACCGGCCGGGAGACCCGATGAGCGTCGTCGGCGACCTGAGGACCGTCGCCGTCCACCGGGACTTCCGCAAGCTCTTCGCGGTCCGGCTCGTCTCCCAGTGCGGCGACGGCATGTTCCAGGCGGGCCTGGCGACGCTGTTCTTCTTCCAGCCGGAGAACATGGCGACGGCCACGCAGGTCGCCGCCGCGTTCACCGTGCTGCTGCTGCCGTTCACGGTGGTCGCGCCGTTCGCGGGGCCGCTGCTCGACAGGTGGCGCCGCCGTCAGGTGCTGCTGTGGGGCAACCTCGCGCGCGTCCCGCTCGCGGTCGCGCTCGCGGTGCTCATGGCGACGGTGGGCGTGGGCCTGCCGGTCTACGTGCTCGCCCTGGTGACGCTCGGCGTCAACCGCTTCCTGCTCGCCGCGCTGTCCGCGGGCCTGCCGCACGTCGTCCCGCGCGCCCAGCTGCTCATGGCGAACACGATCACGCCGACGCTCGGCGCGGTGTCCGCCGTCGTGGGCGCGGGCCTCGGCGTCGTGCTGTCGCGGGTGACGCCCGAGGGCGCGGTGCGGGACGCCGTCGTGCTCACCGTCGCGGGCCTGTTCTTCGGGGCCGCGAGCGCGCTCGCCCTGCGCCTGGGCCGCGACCAGCTCGGGCCGGAGGAGCGGGGCCTGCCGATCGGGCAGGCGGTCGCCGCGACGCTGCGCGACCTGGCCGACGGCGCGCGCTGGCTGGTCCGCCGGGGCACCCCGGCCCTCGGCCTGGGCGTCATGGGCGTGCACCGCTTCCTCTACGGCGTGAACTTCATCGCGCTCATCCTCATGTCGCGCAACCTGCTCGTGGACCCGACGGACGCCGACGCCGGCCTGGCGATGTTCGCCCTGCTCGCGGGCGTCTCGTTCGCCGGCAACGGCCTGGCGATCGTGCTCACGCCGATCGCGCACGAGCGGATGCGGCCCGCGACCTGGGTCGCGGTCTGCCTGGGCGTGGGGGTGGTGAGCCAGGGGCTGCTCGCGGTGTCGCACGCGTTCGCGGTGGTGGCGGCCTCGGCGGTGCTGCTCGGGCTGTCCGTGCAGGGCGCGAAGATCGCCGTCGACACGATCGTCCAGCGCGACACCGACGACGACTACCGCGGCCGCGCCTTCTCCCTCTACGACATGCTCTACAACGCCGCGTTCGTGGGCGCGGCCGCCCTCGCGGCGGCCGTCCTGCCCGACGTCGGGTGGTCGGCCCTCGTCTTCGCCGTCCTCGCGGTGGTCTACGCGCTCACGGCGCTCGCGTACCGCGCGGCGAACGACCGCGCCGAGTCGCGCCTCCCCGTCGCCTGACCCGCCCCCACCCCCGGCCTCCGGCACCCAACCCCCGGCCCCCCTCCCCCTCCGTCGACGGGAGCGGGACAGGGGTTGTCTGCCCCGCGGGAGTCGCGTAATACTCTGAGTCGAGTATCCGGAGGTGAGTATGTCGCGTTCCTCGCTGAGCAACCCGCTCGCGCTGGCCGTCCTGGCCACGCTGGTCGAGGAGCCGATGCACCCGTACCGGATCACGCAGGTCCTCCGCGAGCGCGGCAAGGAGCACAGCATCCGACTCAACTGGGGGTCGCTGTACTCGGTCATCGCGTCGCTCGAGAAGAACGGCCTCATCGTGGCCACCCGCTCCGAGCGCGAGGGCTCCCGCCCCGAGCGGACCGTCTACGCGATCACCGACGAGGGCCGGGCGAAGGCCCTCGGCTGGCTGCGGCGGATCATCGAGGTCCCGGTCAAGGAGTACCCCGACTTCGAGGCCGGCCTGTCGCTCATCATGCTGCTCGGCCCCGACGAGGCCGCCGCGCTGCTGGCCCGCCGGCTCGAGCTCCTCGACGCCCGCATCGCCGAGGCCCGCGCGGCCGACGAGCTGCCGCTGCCCGAGATCTTCCTCGTCGAGTCCCGGTTCGAGCTCGCCATGCTCGAGGCCGAGCGCGCGTTCGTCGCCGACCTCGTCGCGCGGCTCGCGGCCGGCCGCGTGGGCGGTCAGGACCTGTGGACCGAGATGCACCGGCGGCTCGCGCAGGGCGGCACGATCGCCCAGCTCGTCGCCGAGTTCGACGACCACCTGTGGAAGGAGGGGACCGGCACGCGGCCCGGGCCGGACGGTCCGACGCCGCCCACCACCGAGAGCTGAACCACCCCACACGCAGTGGTGGCCCGGGTGCGGCAACACCCGAGCCACCGAAGTTCCGAGCCGACCGCGATGGCACGCCCCGAAACCCCACGACGATCGTATCCGCGTGCCGTGCCGCGGCGGCTCCCCACCGAGGGAGGCACCATGGCACCACCCACCACCACGCACGCCCCGGCGCTGCTCGCCGAGGGCCTCGTCAAGACCTACCCGGCCCGCCGCGGCCCGGGCGCGCGCGGCACCGCGGTGCGCGCGCTCGACGGGCTGTCGTTCGCCGCCGAGCCCGGCACCGTGTTCGGGCTCCTCGGCCCGAACGGCGCCGGCAAGTCGACGACGGTCAAGGTCCTCACGACGCTCACCCGCCCCGACGCGGGGCGCGCCGTCGTCGCCGGGTACGACGTCACCAGGCACCCCGACAAGGTGCGGCGCGCCATCGGGCTCGTCGCCCAGCGCGCGGTGACCGACCCGATGGAGACCGGCTGGGACAACCTCGTCCTCGCCGCGCGGCTCCAGGGCCTGCCGGCGCGCGCCGCGCGGGCCCGGGCCCGCGAGCTCCTCGAGCGGTTCGACCTGACCGACGCCGCCGGCCGCCTCGTGCGGACCTACTCCGGCGGCATGGCGCGCAAGCTCGACGTCGCCATCGGCCTGGTCCACCGGCCGCGCGTGCTGTTCCTGGACGAGCCGACGACCGGCCTCGACCCGGAGGCCCGCGCCCACATGTGGGCCGAGCTCGCGGAGATCACGCGGGCCGAGCGCACCACGGCCCTCCTCACCACGCACTACCTGGAGGAGGCCGACCGGCTGGCCTCGCGCCTCGCGATCGTCGACCACGGCCGCGTCGTCGCCGAGGGCACGCCGGACGAGCTGAAGGACGGGCTGCGCGGCGACGCCGTCGTCGTGGAGGTGGCCGGCGAGGAGCACGTCGCGGCGGCCCGCGCCGCCCTGGACCGCGTGCGCGGCCTGCGCGAGGTGACGCTCGCCGGGCGGGTCCTGCGGGCCCGCGCCGACCAGGGCGCGACCGCCCTGCCGGCCGTGCTCGCCGCGCTCGACGCCGCGGGCGCCCCGGTCCTGGCGGCCTCGGTCGCCCGGCCGACGCTCGACGACGTCTACCTGCACCACACCGGGCGCACGCTCACGGACGCCCAGCACACCGGAGAGGAGGTGGCGGCATGACGGCCGTCGTCCACACCGGGCTGCTCACGGCGCGCCTGCTGCGCGTGTTCGTGCGCATGCCCGTCTACCTGTTCATGAACCTCGTCCAGCCGATGATGTGGCTGCTGCTGTTCGGCGCGCTGTTCTCGGGCGTCGTGCGGCTGCCGGGGTTCGGCGAGGAGAGCTACCTGGAGTTCCTCACCCCGGGCATCGTCATGATGATGGCGCTGTTCGGCAGCGCCTGGGCGGGGACCGCGTTCGTCGAGGACATGAGCCGCGGCGTCATGGACCGGTTCCTCGCCTCGCCCACCAGCCGCGGCGCGCTCATGGTCGCGACCATGGCGTACCAGTCGGTGCTCGCGGTGCTGCAGACGCTCGTCGTCCTCGGCGTCGCGTGGCTGGCCGGCGCGCGGCTCGGCGGGGGCGTGGGCGGCGTCCTGCTCCTGCTGCTGGGCGTGGTGCTGCTGACGTCGGCCCTCTCGGCGATGTCCAACACGGTCGCCCTCGTGGCCGGCACGCAGGAGGCGCTCATCGGCATCTCGCAGCTCGTGAGCCTGCCGCTGATGTTCGTCAGCTCGGCGATCATGGACACCCGCCTGTCCCCGGACTGGGTGGGCCAGGTCGCGCGGTTCAACCCGTTCGAGTGGGCGGTCGTCGTCGGACGGCAGGCCCTGTCCGACACCCCGGACCTCGGCCTCCTCTGGGGGCACGCCGGCCTGCTGGCCGCGCTCGCCGTCGTCGTCGCGGCGCTCGCGACGCTCGCCTTCCGGGCGCGCCAGAAGGCCGCCTGACGGCGTCGTCACCGCCCGGGCCCGGTCGCCCTCTCCCAGGGGGCGACCGGGCCCGGCACCACCGTGAAGAGGGGGTGCACCTCCGGCACGACGACGTCGCGCCACCGCTCGAGGGTCGCCGGGCTCCGCTCCGCGAGCTTGGTGCGCAGCACCGCCCACTCGCGCGCCACCTGCCCGTCGGTCACCGGCACCGGCCCGACTCCGTCCGGCCGCGGACCCGCCACGCGCGACCGGTCGTAGCGGAACCCGCGCGCGTCCGCCTCGTCGGCGACCGCGTGCAGGTAGGCGACCACGAGGTCCCCGGGCCAGGGCAGCACCTCGTCGCCCACGCGCCCGACGGCGCCGCTCGCCTCGCCCGCGAGCGCCGAGCCCGCGCGGAACCGTTCGAGCTGCGGGTGCGCGCGGTAGCCGCGCGTCGTGCCCGTGAGCACGCGCTGGGCGAGCAGCGCCTCGCGCCAGCAGGCGACGAGGCCGATCGGGTCCAGGTACCGCGGGTGCAGCGACCAGAGCCGCATCAGGCGGGGTCGCCGGCTGCGGCGTCGCGCGCCCCGGCCGCGTCACCCGCCGCGCCGCCCGCGTCACCCGCCGCGCCGCCCACGTCGCCGGCCACCCCGGACTGCCGCTGCGCCCACCACTCGAGCAGCGCGGCCTCGGCCTCCTCGGGGGGCCGCGGGCCCAGCTCCATGCGCCGCTCCAGGAGGAACCGGTACGCCTCGCCGACCTCCGGCCCCGGCCCGATGCCGAGCACCGCCATGATCCGCGTGCCGTCGATGTCGGGCCGGATCGCGGCGAGCTCCTCGGCCTCGCGCAGCTGCGCGATCCGCTGCTCGAGGTGGTCGTACGCGCGGCGCAGCCGCTCCGCCTTGCGGCGGTTGCGGGTGGTGCAGTCGGACCGGGTCAGCCGGTGCAGGCGCTCGAGCAACGGGCCGGCGTCGGTCACGTAGCGGCGCACGGCCGAGTCCGTCCACTGGCCCTCGCCGTAGCCGTGGAAGCGCAGGTGCAGCTCGGTGAGCCGGGCGACCGCCTGCACCGTCTCCTTGTCGAACCGCAGCGCCTTGAGGCGCCGGGCCACGAGCTTGGCGCCCACCACCTCGTGGTGGTGGAAGCTCACGCCGCCGCCCGGCTCGAACCGCCGCGTCGCGGGCTTGCCGACGTCGTGCAGCAGCGCGGCGAGGCGCAGGACCAGGTCCGGGCCCGGCACCGGGCCGGTCGGGTTCTCGTGCGTGCCGGTCTCGAGCGCGATCGCCTGCGCGAGCACCGTCAGCGAGTGCTCGTAGACGTCCTTGTGCCGGTGGTGCTCGTCGATCTCCAGGCGCAGCGCCGGGAGCTCGGGCAGCACATGCTGCGCCAGGCCGGTGTCCACGAGGACCTCGAGGCCCGGCCGCGGGTCGGGCGCGAGGACGAGCTTGACGAGCTCGTCGCGCACCCGCTCGGCCGAGACGATGGTGATGCGCTCCGCCATCGCGGTCATCGCCCGGCGCACGTCGTCGTCGACCGTGAAACCGAGCTGGGCCGCGAACCGGGCTGCGCGCATCATGCGCAGCGGGTCGTCGTCGAAGGACTGCTCAGCGCCGACCGGGGTGCGCAGCCGGCCCGCGGCGAGGTCCGACAGCCCGTCGAACGGGTCGACGAACGTCAGCGACGGCACGCGCACCGCCATCGCGTTGACGGTGAAGTCCCGGCGCGACAGGTCGCCCTCGAGCGTGTCGCCGAACGCGACCTGCGGCTTGCGCGACGACGGGTCGTAGACGTCGCTGCGGTAGGTCGTCACCTCGACGACGACGTCCGCCGTCCGGTCCCCGCGCGCGAACCGCCGCGCGCCGATCGTGCCGAACTCGCGCCCGATGTCCCAGTGGGCGTCGCCCCAGCGGGCCAGGATCGCCTCGGTCTGCTCGGGCGTGGCCGAAGTCGCGAAGTCGAGGTCCGTGCTGCCGCGGCCGAGGAACGCGTCGCGCACCGGCCCGCCGACGAGCGCGAGCTCGTGGCCCGCCGCCGCGAAGGCCTCGCCGAGCTCGACGGCGTCGGGCGCGAGGCTCGCCAGCACGGCCGCGGCCCGACGGCGCAGCACCTCGACCGGCGCGGGGCCCTGCGGGGAGGACGCGCGCCCGGCGTCGGGGGAGGGGTGGTTGGCCGGCACGGGCACCCAGCCTGCCAGACGGGATCGTTACAGTGTCGGCATGGCGAGCGTGATGCCGCACCCACGGCGGGGACCGGTACCCACGCCGCCGGGCGGCCACGCCCTGCGCCTCGAGCCGAGCCACCACCGCCCGCTGCGCCCCCTGCCGGTGGTCGAGGAGACCTCGGCCGGGGGCCTCGTCGTCTCGACGCACCTCCCGGACGCGCAGGCCGCCGTCATCGCGCGCCGCAACCGCGCGGGGCGCCTCGAGTGGTGCCTGCCGAAGGGCCACCTCGAGGGCGAGGAGACCGCCGAGGAGGCCGCCGTCCGCGAGATCGCCGAGGAGACCGGCATCCAGGGCAGGATCCTCCGCTCGCTCGGGACGATCGACTACTGGTTCACCGGCGACGACCGGCGGATCCACAAGGTCGTGCACCACTTCCTGCTGCGGGCCACGGGCGGCGAGCTCACGGTGGCCGGCGACCCCGACGGCGAGGCCGAGGACGTCGCGTGGGTGCCGATCGCGGACCTGCCCGACCGCCTGGCCTACCCCAACGAGCGCCGCCTCGCGGTCACCGCCCGCGCGGTGCTCGCCGACTGCGGATGACCCGCCGGGCCGGCCGGGCGCTCCTCACCCTCGTCGCGGCACTCCTGGGCGCCCCGCTCGCCGTCGGGGCCGCCGCCGCACCCCTGCCCGCGGACGCGGCGGCCGGGGGCACGGTTCCGGCCGCGACGGTGCCGGCCGCGACGGTGCCGGGCGCGACGGCGCCCACGGCCGACGACGACGACCGCCTGCCCCTCGAGGTGGCCATCACCGACGTCGCGCCGGGCGTGCTCGAGCCCGGCCAGGACCTGCGCGTCACCGTCCGCGTGCGCAACGCCGGCACGACGCCGGTCTCCCGCCCGCGCGTGATGGTCTCGCTCGACAGGTCCTCGTTCGTGAGCCGGTCCTCGCTCGACAGGTGGCGCGAGGCCGGCGACGACGGCGGGATCGGCAGCCTGGTCGCGCAGGTGGACCTCGAGGAGGCCCTGGCCCCCGGCGCGTCCGTGACGACCGAGGTCGTCGTGACCGCCGACCAGGTCCGCCTGCCCCGGCGCGCGACCGCGTGGGGCGCCCGCGGCCTCGCGGTCACGGTCGTCGACCGGGACGACGCCGCCCGCCGCCGCCTCGGCGTGGCCCGCACGTTCGTCGTGTGGTTCCCGCCGCAGGAGCTCAACGCGACGCGGGTGAGCGTGCTCGTCCCGCTCGTCGGCCCCGCGGTCGACGCGGTCGGCGGCACGTGGCGGACCCGCCTCGACGAGGCCACCGCCGACGGCGGGCGACTCGCCGACGTCCTCGCCGCGACCGAGGAGCACCCGTTCGTCACGTGGCTCCTCGACCCCTGGCTGCTCGAGGCCGCGCCGTCCGCCGGGACGTCGTCGCGCGCGTGGGCCGGCCGCCTCGGCGACGGCCTCACCGACCGCGAGGTGCAGCTCCTGCCCTACCTCGACCCGGATCTCGCGGCCCTCGCGCACACGGGAAGGACGGAGCTGCTCACCCAGGCGGTGCGCAGGGGCGAGGACGCGGCCCGGGCGGCCGGGCTGCCCGCCGCCGCGCGCGTGCGCCTCGCGCTGCCCGCCACGGTGCGGCCCGACCTGGCCACCGCCGGGCTGGCCGCGCGCACGGACCTGGCGCTCGTCGTCGGGCCCGGCGAGCTGCTGCCGCCCGCGGTGCTCACCTACACCCCGAGCGGGCGCACGACGCTGACCGCGAGCGGCCGGAGCGTGCCCGTCCTCGTCGCGGACGAGCGGCTGTCGTCGGCCCTCGTGACCGGCCGGGTCGCCGGCCGCGCGACGGGCACCCTCGGCGCCGACGACGCGCCCGCGGAGGAGGTGCCCGACGACGCGGGGTCGGGCCCGGTCACGGCGGCGACGGCCGCGCAGGACCTGCTCGCCGAGCTCGCCGTCATCACGCGCGAGCGCCCGTCGGACAGCCGTCACGTGCTCCTCACGGTGCCGCGCGACTGGTCGCCCGACCCCGAGCGGGCCGACGCGCAGCTCGCCGCGCTCGCGTCCGCGCCGTGGGTGCGGCCCGAGCCGGTGTCCGCGCTCGCCGGCCTCGCGGACCCCGAGATCGACCGCGGCACGCTGCCCACGCGCGAGGTGGCCGGCACGGAGATCGACAGCACCGTCATCACCGCGCTCCAGGGCTCCGTGCAGCGACGGGAGGCGGTCGCCGCGATGGTCCCCGACCCGGCGCCGCTGCTCGGCGACGGCGAGCTCGAGGTGCTCGCGGCGCTCGGGGTGGCCTGGCGCGCCGACACGGTGGGCCGCGACGCGCTCGTCGGCGCGAGCGACGCGGTGACCGCCGCCATCACCGACGGGGTGTCGGTCGAGGCGACGAGCGACATCCTCAACCTCATCTCCACCTCCGGCGCGGTCCCGGTCCACGTGCGCAACGACCTCGACCAGCCCGTCGACGTCACCGTGGGCCTGCGCCCGAGCGACCCGCGCCTGCGCGCCGACGAGACGGTGCCCGTCACCGTCCCGCCGGAGAGCCAGGTGCTCGTGCAGATCCCCGTGCACGCGGTGCAGAGCGCCGACATGACCGTCACGGTCGAGGTCCGCACAGCCGGCGGTGTCCTCGTCGACGAGGACACCGCGATCCCCATCCGCGTCCGCGCGGAGTGGGAGGGCATCGGGATGGCCGTGCTGGGCTCGCTCCTCGCGATCGGGCTCGTCATCGGCATCGTGCGCACGATCCGCCGCGGGCGGGGTGAGCGCCGGGCCGCGCCCGAGCCCGAGGCCGGCCCCGACGCGCTCTCGCCCGAGGAGGTCGCCGAGGCCCGCCTCGCCGCGGCTGAGCCCCGGCCCGACGGCGCCTGAGCGGCGCCCGCCCTCCACCCGCCCGTCGCGGACCGGCGCCGTAGCATGGGCACGCCGGCGGCCGACGCCGGTCCGGCCGCGCGCGGGGTGGAGCGCCCGACGTCGGGCCCGAGCACGGAGGTGATCGTCTGGACGCCGTCATCGGGCGGGGGACCCTGCTCGCCGGCCGGTACCGCCTGCAGCAGCCGGTGCCGGGCGACCTGCCGGACGCCCAGACGTGGAGCGCCCGGGACCAGATCCTCGACCGGCCCGTGCGCGCCGTCGTCATCACCGGCGGCAGCGAGGCCCGCGCGGCGGCCGCCCAGGACGCCGCCCGCCGCGCCGCGCTGGTCTCCGATCCGCGGCTCCTGCGCGTGCTCGACGTCGGCGACCACGAGGGGGTCGCGTACGTCGTCACCGAGCCCGTGGTCGGCAAGGACCTCGCCCAGCTCACCGCGCGCGGGCCGCTCCCCGCGGACCAGGCGCGCGCCGTCGTCGGCGAGGCGGCCGCGGCGCTCGAGGTCGCACGGCGCCGCGGGGTGCACCACCTCGCGCTGCGCCCGTCCGCGCTCCGCGTGACGTCCGACGGGTCCGTGCTCGTCACCGGCCTGGCGATGGACGGCGAGCTGTTCGGCCACCCGAGCGGCGACGCCAAGACGACCTCGCGCGCCGACACGGTCGGCCTCGTCGCGCTGCTCTACCTCGCCCTCACCGGCACCTGGCCCGAGGGCGCCGGCGCGCCGGGGACGGGCGCGGTCGCGGGTGTGCTGCCGGGGCAGGGCGAGGACCACGCCGAGGCCCGCGGCGACGACGCGCACGGCGGGGCGTCGATCGCGCCGAGCGTCGGCGGGGTGCCGGTGCCCCCGTCCGAGCTCGCGCCGGGCGTGCCCGGCGACCTCGACACGCTCTGCACGGTGACGCTGGGCCCGCACGACGACGGCCCGCACAGCCCCGGCGAGCTGGTCCGCGAGCTCGAGCCGTGGGTCCAGGTCGACGCGAAGGTCGTCTTCGGCGGCATCGACACCGCCGGACCCGCCGACGTGCTGCCCGGCGACCTGGGCGAGGACGCGCCCGCCCGGTCGAGTCGCGCCGCCGCCGGTGCCGCCGCGGGGCCGCCGCCGACCATCCCGCCGAAGGGGCCGCCCAAGGTGCGCCGGCAGTCCGCGCGCGCGTCCGCGGCGAGCCGACCCACCCGGCCGGGGACGCCGCCGTCGGCCGCGCCCGTCCGAGCCCCCGCGACCGCCCCGGCGACGCCGCGGCCCGGGCCCGCGCAGCCTCAGGCCGCGCGTCCGGCGGCCCACCCGCAGGCCGTCCACCCCGGGGCCCACCCGCGCACGCCGGCCGTGCTGGCGCCGCAGGGGCGTGGGGCGCCGTCGCGCGACGAGGACTTCGACGTGCTGCTGCACCAGCCCACGAGCCCCGTGCGGCGGCAGGTCAACGCGACCCCGATCGTGCTGGGGATCGTCGCGCTGCTGCTCGTCGTCGGCGCCGTGTGGGCGTTCCGGTCGCTCACCGCGCCCGCGCCGCCCATCGGCGGCGAGGCGGGCCTCGGCCTGACCGAGCCGCAGCCGGGCGACGCGGAGCCCGCGGGCGAGGACGAGGAGTCGCCCGACGCCGAGGCGCCCGCCGACGAGGGCGAGGGCGACGCGGGGGCCCCGGCGGCGTCGGGCCCGCCCGTCATCGCCGGCGCGCAGATGGTCGACCCGCCGCCGGGCGGCGACAACAACGAGCACCCCGAGCTCGTGGACCGCGCGATCGACGGCGACCCGACGACGTCGTGGATCACCCGCACGTACGCGTCGCCGACCTTCGGCATGAAGCCGGGCGTCGGCTACGCGGTGACGCTCGCCCAGCCGGCGACGGTCACGAGCGTGCGGCTGCAGGTCAACGGGCTGGGCGGGATGGTCGAGATCCGCGCCACCGACCCGGCGACGCCCACCGAGGGCCCGGTCCTCGCCACGGGCTCGCTGCAGCCCGACACGGTCTTCACGCTCAGCGAGCCGACGACGACGCAGCACATCGTCCTGTGGTTCACCGTCCTGCCGCAGACGCCGGACGGGAAGAACCGCGTCGAGCTGCTCGAGGTCAGCGTCTCCTGAGCGTGCTCGGGGCGTGATCCGCGACTCGTCCGCACGCGCACCCGTGCGTCGGCGACGCGTGGGAACATGGCACATCTAGGATCTGTTGACGCCGACGGCACCGTATGTTGTGTCCGATGCCGTGACAGGCGCCGAGTCGGGCAGGGTCGCCAGGCCCCGCCCCGACAGCGGCGCGGCACCCACCGACCGGCCCCGACCGAGGAGCGACACCCGTGACCGACACCACCCGCGACCTCGTCATCGTCGGGTCCGGCCCCGCCGGCTACACGGCCGCGATCTACGCGGCCCGCGCGGGCCTCGCGCCCGTCGTGCTCGCCGGCTCGGTCACCGCGGGCGGTGCGCTCATGAACACCACCGAGGTCGAGAACTTCCCCGGCTTCGTCGACGGCGTCATGGGCCCCGAGCTCATGGAGACCATGCGCAAGCAGGCGGAGCGGTTCGGCGCGGAGATCGTCTACGACGACGCCACCGAGCTCGAGCTCGACGGCCCGGTGAAGACCGTGCGCACCGGAAACGGCGACACGTACCGCAGCCGCGCGGTGATCCTCGCGATGGGCTCGGCCTACCGCGAGCTCGGCCTGCCGGACGAGAAGCGGCTGTCCGGGCACGGCGTGTCCTGGTGCGCCACGTGCGACGGCTTCTTCTTCCGCGGCCAGCACGTCGTCGTCGTCGGTGGCGGCGACTCGGCGATGGAGGAGGCGACGTTCCTCACCCGGTTCGCCGAGAAGGTCACCGTCGTGCACCGGCGCGACGAGCTGCGCGCCTCGAAGGTCATGGCCGACCGCGCCCTGAGCAACCCCAAGATCGAGTTCGCCTGGAACAGCGAGGTCGTCGCGATCCACGGCACCGACCGCGTGACCGGCGTCACGCTGCGGGACACGGTCACCGGCGCCGAGCGCGAGCTCGACGCGACCGGCCTGTTCGTCGCCATCGGGCACGTCCCGCGCAGCGAGCTCGTGGCCGGCAAGGTGGCGCTCGACGCCGAGGGCTACGTGCTCACCGGCGCCGACGTCGCACCCGGCGTGCGGGGCACCGCGACGAGCGTCCCCGGCGTCTTCGCCTGCGGCGACCTCGTCGACCACACCTACCGTCAGGCGATCACCGCGGCCGGCAGCGGGTGTGCCGCCGCGCTCGACGCCCAGCACTACCTGGCGGGCCTCGTCGACTCCGCCGAGCCCCCCGCCCCCGTTTCCCTGCCCGAGAAGATCGAGGAGACCCTGTGAGCACCGTTCCCGTCACCGACGCCACGTTCCAGACCGAGGTGCTGCAGGCCGACCTGCCGGTGCTGGTGGACTTCTGGGCCCCGTGGTGCGGCCCGTGCGTCCAGGTCGCGCCGATCCTCGAGGAGCTGTCCGAGACCTACGCGGGCCGGGTGAAGATCGCGAAGATCAACACCGACGAGAACCCGCAGGTCGCCCAGGCGTACGGCATCGTCTCGATCCCGACGCTCAACGTGTACAAGGGCGGCGAGCTCGTGAAGCAGATCATCGGCGCGCGGCCGAAGCCGGCCCTCGTCAACGAGATCGAGCAGGTGCTGCAGAGCGCCTGAGCAGGCACGAGGGCGCGGGGTCGCGACCGCGCCCGGGCGCGACCCGGCCCGACGGCCCGCCCGACCCCACGGTCGGGCGGGCCTCGTCGTGTCCCGGGGTGGGGCTCGGCGCGGCCCGGCTTGGGGCTCGGCGTGGCCCGGGGGGCCGGCCCGGTCGTGCGTCGGGGGCGTGCGGCGGCGTCCGGCATGCGGACCGCGGTGTCGACGTGCCGGACGAATGCCATGAGGCTGCTTCCGGGCGACGTGGCAGACTTCCCCTCATGACTCCCGCCCAGGGCGAGCCGATGGGGCAGGTGACGCCTGCCTCCGGCAGCGCCGCCCAGACCCCCGTCCAGCCCGGTTCCGGGACCCGACTCGACCCGTGGGTCGGCTCGTACGCCGACCGCACGCACGGCATGCGCGCCTCGGAGATCCGCGCGCTCTTCGCCGTCGCCAACCGTCCCGAGGTCATCTCCCTCGCGGGCGGCATGCCCTACCTCGAGGGGCTGCCCCTCGACGCCCTCGCCGAGTCGGCCCACGAGCTGGTCCTCAAGCGCGGCACGACCGCGCTGCAGTACGGGATCGGCCAGGGCGACGAGACGCTGCGCGAGCAGATCCTCGAGGTGATGCGCCTGGAGCACATCCACGCGCATCCCGACGACGTCGTCGTCACCACGGGTTCGCAACAAGCGCTCGACCTTGTGACGCGCCTGTTCATCAACCCCGGGGACGTCATCGTCGCCGAGGCGCCGTCCTACGTCGGCGCCCTCGGCGTCTTCCGCTCGTACCAGGCCGACGTCGTGCACGTGCCCCTCGACGAGGACGGCCTGGTCCCGGAGGCGCTCGACGAGACCCTCACGCGCCTGGGGCAGGAGGGCCGGCAGGCCAAGCTCCTCTACACCGTGCCGAACTTCCACAACCCCGCGGGCGTGACGCTCTCGCCCGAGCGTCGGCCGCGGATCCTCGAGATCGCCCGGCGGCACGGGGTGCTCGTGGTCGAGGACAACCCCTACGGGCTCCTCGGCTTCGACGGCGACCCGCTGCCGGCCATGCGCTCCATGGACGAGACGGGGGTCGTGTACCTCGGGTCGTTCTCCAAGACGTTCGCGCCCGGCTACCGCATCGGCTGGGCCGTGGCGCCCCCCGGCATCCGCGAGAAACTCGTCCTGGCGAGCGAGTCCGCGATCCTCTGCCCGTCCAACGCCTCGCAGCTCGCGGTGTCGACCTACCTGACGAACCACGACTGGAAGGGCCAGATCAAGGCCTACCGGGAGATGTACCGGGAGCGCCGTGACGCGATGGTCAGCGCGCTCGCCGAGCACATGCCCGAGGCCAGTTGGACCGTCCCCAAGGGCGGCTTCTACACGTGGGTCAAGCTCCCGTACGGGATCGACGCCCGCGCCATGCTGCCGCGCGCGGTGACCGCGCTCGTCGCGTACGTGTCCGGCACCGCGTTCTACGCGGACGGCCAGGGCTCGGACCACATGCGCCTGTCGTTCTGCTACCCGACGCCGGAGCGCATCCGTGAGGGGGTGCGGCGCCTCGCGGGCGTCGTCGCCGCCGAGGCCGAGCTGGTGCAGATCTTCGGCACGGACGCGCACCCCGACAGCGGCCCGGTGCAGACCGGCGGGCCCGCCGTCGTCTGACGGCTCGGGACGACTGAGCGGGCCCTGTCGGCGCGCCGATGCGCGTCGGGAGGTGCGCCCACGGTGCCGTGCGCGCCTCGGGCGGGCCCTGCCGCGCGCGACGCCGGCGTTCGGGCGCGTGAGGGGCGCGCGTCAGCGCAGGACGCCCGGGTCGTCGGGGGCGATGACGTCGAGGATGCGGTTGAGGTCCTGCACCGACGCGAACTCGACGGTCAGGCGGCCCTTGGTCTTGCCGAGGCTCACCTTGACGCGCGTGTCCAGGCGGTCCGAGAGCCGCGAGGCGAGCTCGTCGAGCGCGGCCACCCGCTCACCCGGCCGGGGCGCGCGCGGTGCGGCCGGCTTCGGCTCGGGATCGCCCCCCAGCGCCACGAGCTCCTCGGTCGCGCGCACGGACAGGCCCTCGGCGACGATCCGCTGCGCGAGGCGCTCCATCGCGGCGGCGTCGGGCAGGCCGAGCAGGGCGCGCGCGTGGCCGGCGGACAGGACGCCTGCGGCGACCCGGCGCTGCACGAGCGGGGGGAGGCGCAAGAGGCGCAGCGTGTTGGTGATCTGCGGGCGCGAGCGGTGGATCCGCTGCGCGAGCTCGTCGTGCGTGCAGCCGAAGTCGTCGAGGAGCTGCTGGTAGGCCGCGGCCTCCTCGAGCGGGTTGAGGTTGCTGCGGTGCAGGTTCTCCAGGAGCGCGTCGCGCAGGAGGTCGGCGTCCGCGGTCTCGCGGATGATCGCCGGGATCGTCTCGAGCCCGGCCTCCGTCGTGGCGCGCCAGCGGCGCTCGCCCATGATGAGCTCGTAGTCGGCGTCGGGCGTCTCGCCGGCGGGCAGCGGCCGGACGACGACCGGCTGGAGCACGCCGATCTCGCGGATGGAGGAGACGAGCTCGGCGAGCGCCTCCTCGTCGAAGACGGTCCGCGGCTGCTTCGGGTTGGGCCGGATCCGGCTCACCGGGATCTCGGCGAACCGCGCGCCCGGGACCGGCACGAGCTCGGGCTCGGCCGGCGCGGCCGGGGCGGGGGCGGCGTCGGGCGCGCCGTCGCCCGGAACGTCATCGTCCGCTCGGACGTCCGTGGTCGCCACCGACGGGCCGGGGAAGAAGACGTCGACCGGCCGCGCGTCCCGCTCACCGCCGCTCGGGATCAGGGCACCGAGGCCACGACCCAGACCACGACGCTTCTCGGCCATCAGAACTCCCTCGTGGGTGCGGTCGGCTGTGCGGGTGTGCCGCCGCCGGCGGGGACGGCCCGCTCGGCGAGCTCGCGCGCCGCGGCCAGGTAGGACAGGGCCCCGGTCGAGCCCGGGTCGTAGGTCATGACCGTCTGGCCGTAGCTCGGCGCCTCGGAGATGCGCACGGACCGGGGGACGGTGGTGCGCAGCGTCTGCGCGGGGAAGTGCTCGCGGACCTCCGCAGCCACCTGCTGGGCGAGGTTCGTGCGCGCGTCGTACATCGTCAGGAGGATCGTCGAGACGTGCAGCTCGGGATTGAGGTGGTTCTTGATGAGCTGCACGTTCTTGAGCAGCTGGCTGAGCCCCTCGAGCGCGTAGTACTCGCACTGGATCGGGATGAGCACCTCGCGCGCCGCGACGAACGCGTTGACCGTGAGCAGGCCCAGGCTCGGCGGGCAGTCGATGAAGACGTAGTCGATCCGCTCCTGGCCCGACCGGACCCGGTCCTCGAGGTACGCGTCGAGCGCCGCGCGCAGTCGGTTCTCGCGGGCGACGACCGAGACGAGCTCGATCTCGGCGCCCGACAGGTCGATGGTCGCCGGCGCGCACCACAGGCGTGGCACACGGGTGGACTGCTGGACGACCGAGGCCAGGGTCTCGCCCTCGATGAGCACCTCGTACACCGACGGGGTGCCCGCGCGGTGCTCGACGCCGAGCGCCGTCGAGGCGTTGCCCTGCGGGTCGTTGTCCACGACGAGGACGTTGAGGCCCGCCTGCGCCAGCGCGGCGGCGAGGTTCACCGCCGTCGTCGTCTTCCCGACGCCGCCCTTCTGGTTGGCGACGGTCAGCACCCGCGTCGCCGGCGGCCGCGGGAAGCGGCGCCCGGAGAGCTCGATCCGCCGCCGGGCGTCAGCCGCGAGCTGCGCCGCGAGCGGGGTCGACTCGTCCACGCGGGGCAGTCCTTCGATGATCGCCGCGCGCCGAGCCTCCTCGGCGTCCGCGACGCCCGCGTCGTGCTCCACCGCACCTCCAGGTCCTCGAGTCGGGTCACATCCTGCCATCCGCCGCGCGGCCTCACCGCCGCCGCGCACAGGGTCGCGGGGGCCGGCGTCGGCGCCCGGGCGGGCGCGCCGGGCGGGCGCCGAGGGTCAGCGCCGACGGCGCCCCTTGGGCGCCACGGGCCGCGTCTCCCGCACCTTGCGCACGCGCACGACCGTCGTGGGCGCGACGCCGGGCACAGGAGTCGCCTGGAGCACCTCGGGCTCCGCGCCGCCGAGCCGCGCGATGACCGCGCGCGCCTCGGCCACCTCGTCCGCCGCGCGTGAGCCCTTCAGCGCTACGAGCACACCCCCGGTCTCGACGAGGGGGAGGGTCCAGCGCGCGAGCCGATCCATCGGTGCGACCGCGCGGGCGGTCACCGCCGCCGCCTCGAGTCGACCGTGCATCTCCTCGGCGCGGGCACGCACGACCTCGGCGGACGTCAGCTCGAGCCTGGCGACGACCTCCTCGAGCCACGTCGTGCGGCGTTTCATCGGCTCGAGCAGCACGACGTGCTGATCGGGACGGAGGCAGGCCAGGACGACGCCGGGCAGGCCGGCGCCCGTGCCGACGTCGACGACCGTGCCCGTGGCGGGCAGGTACGGCTCGACGGCGGCCGAGTTGGCGATGTGCCGCTCCCACAGGCGGGGGACCTCACGCGGGCCGATGAGGCCGCGGAGCACTCCCTGGTCGGCGAGCAACTCGGCGAAGGTCGCCAGCCGCGGGTACCGGTCGCCCACCGACGCCCGGAGGGCGTCCTGCACCTCTCGTTCGGTCACCGCCTCGCTCACGGCGTCGAGTGTTTCACGTGGAACCACGTGCCATGCACGCCGCCGTCGCGAGCGATGCTTCACGTGGAACCGGGACCGCCCTCCCTCGTCGCGACCGATGTTTCACGTGGAACCGGATGTCGCCGCTTACTCAGGGGCGGCCCGGCTGCGCGCAGAAGCATCCACTCCCTCAGCTCGAGGTCGCAGCACCGACCGCACAGGCCGCGCGATGCTCCACGTGAACCACCGCCACCGGACGGCGAGACGGCGGGCACCGGGCGGCGAGGTGGCGGGCGCATGCGGGAGGAGGTAGCGCGGCACGCGCGGCGTTCAGCTGGAGCAGTGGAGCGGACGGCCTGCATGCGGGGGGTGGAAGGGAGTGGGTGCCACCGCTCATGTATCACGTGGAGCAGCTATCTGGACCCCACGGAGCCGGCCTGTGCTCCACGGGACGCGCGAGCCGGAGCCCCTGCTGCTCACCACCGGCGCACGGCGGTGCGTGCACTTCCCTGGCGCAAAGGAATGCGCGCATGCACGTTCGAGCGACATGCACGCCCGGCCCTGTGCGATTCCTGTGACGCCATTCAGAGGTGATCGCAGTCGCCGTGTTCCACGTGAAACCTGAGCCCGAGTGGGGGCGGCATCCACGACCGAAGACGCGAGTGGCGCACGGGCAGGTCGCCCGTGCGCCACGCGCTGGGTGCTCGCCGAGGCGAGCGTCGATCAGGGGGCCGGGTGGATGACCACGTGGCGGTTCGGCTCCTCGCCCTCGCTGTCGGACACGAGGCCCGCAGCGGCGACGGCGTCGTGCACGACCTTGCGCTCGAAGGGGTTCATCGGCTCGAGCGCGACGCGCGAGCCGGACGCCCGCACCTTCGCGATGGCGGCCTTGGCGACCTCGACGAGCTCGGCGCGGCGACCGGCACGGTAGCCCGCGATGTCGAGCATGAGCCGGCTCCGCTCGCCCGTGCGCGTCTGGACCGCGAGCCGGGTCAGCTCCTGCAGCGCCTCCAGAACCTCGCCGTCGGGGCCGACGAGCCGGCGCAGGCCGCGCCCGGCCGAGCCCTCGGCGACGATGGCGACGGACGCACGCTGGTGGTCGACGTCGATGTCGATGTCACCGTCGAGGTCCGCGATGTCGAGGAGCTCCTCGAGGTAGTCGGCGGCGATCTCGCCCTCCTCCTCGAGCCGCCGGGTGAGGCTGTCCTCCGGGTCCTCGTTCACCGGCGCACCGGTCTCGCTCATCGTGCTCTCCTTCACGTCGCTCACCGCTCGTCCTGCTCCGCCGTCGTCTCGCCGTCGACGCCCTCGGCACCGCGGGCGCCCGGCGCACCGCCGCCCTCCGTGGGCCGCGGCTTCTTCCGACGCGGGGGTCGGCCGACCTGGTCGGGCGCACCCGTCCTGCCGCTCGTCTCGTTGCCCGTGCCCGCGTCGTCCGCCGGGCGACGCGTGGGCCGCTCGCCGGGCTTGGACCGCGGGCGACCCGAGGCCGGCTTCGCGCCCGCGGGACGCTGTCCGGCGGGCTTCCCGCCCGCAGGCTTGCCGCCGGCAGGCTTCGGGCCGCCCTCGCCGGCGCCCGGCTTCCCGGCCGCACCCGTGGCGGGCTTGCCGCCCGCGGGCCTGGCACCCGGACGCTGCTGCGTCGGGTGGGCCTGCGGCGGACGACCCTGCCGGGCACGGTCCTTGCGCACCGGCTGCCGACGCTGACCCTTCGGCTTCTCGGGCTCGGCCGGCGCTGCCTCCTCGGGCAGGGGCAGGCCCTTCGCGGCGGCCTTGCGGGCCTGCCGCTCCTTGAGGCGGCGCTCCGCCTCGGAACCGGGCGTCGGGTTGCGCCGGATGACGTAGAACTGCTGGCCCATCGACCACAGGTTCGTCGTGGTCCAGTAGATGAGGACGCCGATGGGGAAGTTCACGCCCGAGACCGCGAACACGATCGGGAGCATGTAGAGCAGCAGCTTCTGCTGCTGGGCCATCGGGCCCTGCATCGCCGACGCCGGCATGTTCTTCTGCGTCAGCTGCTTCTGGGTGGTGAACGTGGTCACCGACATCGCGACGATGAGCGCGACGGTGACGATCTTCACCTGGCTCGTCGCGCCCTCCTGGAAGAACCAGGCCGAGATCGGCGCGCCGAAGATCTCGGCGTTCTCCGCCTGACGCGCGGTCTCCTGGTCCATCGGACCCACCGTCGGGAAGTCCCCGCTCGCGATCCGGCCCAGGTTGTTGAGCACCCGGAACAGGGCGAAGAAGATCGGCGACTGCGCCAGGATCGGCAGGCACGACGAGAACGGGTTCGTGCCGTGCTTCTGGTAGAGCGCCATCGTCTCGCGGGTCATCGCCTCGCGGGACGCGGGGTCGGTCCGCCCCTTGTACTTCTTCTGGATCGCCTGCAGCTCGGGGGAGAGCATCTGCATCGCGCGCGCCGCGCGGATCTGCCGCACGAAGAGCGGGATCAGCAGCACGCGGATGACGATCACCAGCGCGACGATCGAGAGAGCCCACGTGGCACCGGAGGCCTCGGGCATCCCGAGGGCCGTCAGCAGGTCGTGGACGCCGACCATGATCCAGGCGACCACGACCATGATCGGGCTCAGCAGGGTGTCGAACCAGCTCATCGCGTGGAGCTCCTTGCTCGTCCGGGCCCGGGGGCCAGATGCGGTCCGTGCGGCACGGGCGTGTCGGCGCCCGCTCCCGCACGGGTCGAGGTCGAGGGACGTGCGGGGGGCACGTCGTCGATGCCGCCGCGCGCCCAGGGGTGGCAGCGCGCGAGCCGGCGCGCGGCGAGCCACCCGCCGCGCAGCAGGCCGTGCCGCTCGAGCGCGACGACGGCGTAGCGGGAACAGCTCGGGTAGTACTTGCAGCTCGGCGGCGTCATCGGCGAGATCACGAGCTGGTACACCCGGATGAGCCCGATGAGGGCGAGCGTGGGAAGGCGGCGGACGAGGCGCCAGAGCGCGGCGCCGTCGAGACGGCGACCGGCGACGGCGGCGTCGGGCACGGGCGCCGCGTGGGCGGTGCTCACCGCGGGGCCTCGCCGGCGCTCACCCGGTCGCCCGGGAGCAGGCCGGCACGCGACGCGGCGGAGCGCAGCGCGGAGCGGAAGTCGGCGGCCAGGTCGGCGTAGCCCGCCTCAGCGGCGGGCGGCAGCGCGCGCACGACGACGTCGGCCCCCGCGGGGAGCTCCGTCCGCTGCTCGACCACCACACCTCGCAACCTGCGCCGGACCTTGTTCCGTACGACAGCGCCGCCGACGGCGCGGGACACCACGAGTCCCACCCGGGTCGCGTCCGTCGGCACGGCGCGGCAGTGGACCACCAGCGTGCGCCGGCCGGCCCGCGCGCCTCGGCGCACGGTGGCGTCGAAGTCCGACGACCGCCGAAGGCGCAGCCCGGCAGGGAGCACGCGGGTGGTCAGGCGGACAGCTTGGCGCGGCCCTTGGCCCGGCGGGCGGCGAGGATGGCGCGGCCGGCGCGCGTGCGCATGCGCAGGCGGAAACCGTGGGTCTTCGCCCGGCGCCGGTTGTTCGGCTGGAAGGTGCGCTTCGACACGTCAAGCTCCGTAACGTCGGTACCGTCACCGCCACGACGGCGGACATCTGCGCCACTCCCACGCGACCGCCACGGCGGACGCCCGATGGCGCACGCCGCCCTCACCTACGCAACGGGAGGCGGGCACGCCGACAGGAGCCGTGGGGAACGGCTGTGACACGGTACGCGTACGGACGCGGGAGGGTCAAACGACGGAGGTCCTGGCCGCGGCGCTGCCCGACCCACCAGAATGCACCCGTACGGCGGTTTCGCGGCTGCGACACACCCGGCACCATGTGATCCGGTTCGCGGGCGGACGCCCGGGGAGACCCTCCGGGAGCTCTCGCGACCGGCCTCCGCGCGTGTCCGGCGTGCGCACCGCTCTCCGCACACAGTCTGTGGACAACTGTGTGGATGAACGCCCGCCGTGCGAGACTGCGACTCGTTTCGGCGTGTCTTCGAGGTCAGGAGCGGCAGGTGGCAGGACAGGACGACGCGGTCGCCCAGGTCTGGGACAGGGCGGTCGAGCGACTGGCCGCCGAGCCCTCAACCACCTCTCAGCAGCTCGCCTTCGTCAAGCTCGCGCGTCCCGTCGGGCTCCTCGACGGCACCGTGCTGCTCTCGGTCGACAACGCGTTCACCAAGGACTACCTCGAGACCCGGGTGCGCGCCGAGCTCGTCTCCGCGCTGTCGGCGGTCCTCGGACAGGACGCCCGCATCGCCGTCATGGTCGAGACGCCGCCGGAGCCGGCCGACCGCCCCGAGGACGCCGACGCCCCCGCCGCCGAGCGCTCCGAACCGACCGAGGACGCCGACGACGCCGCCCCCGCCCCGCGGCACGACGCCGCCCCGCGCGACGCCGGTCGCGGCCGCCGCGACGAGCCGTTCCGGGCGCAGCCGGGCGGTTCCCACCACCGGACGCCCGTCGAGCAGCCGCACCTGAACCCCAAGTACCTCTTCGAGACGTTCGTCATCGGCTCGTCGAACCGCTTCGCGCACGCCGCAGCCGTGGCCGTGGCCGAGGCGCCTGCCAAGGCCTACAACCCGTTGTTCATCTACGGCGACTCCGGCCTGGGCAAGACGCACCTGCTGCACGCGATCGGGCACTACGCGTTCTCGCTCTATCCGGGCGTGCGCGTCCGTTACGTGAACTCGGAGGAGTTCACCAACGACTTCATCAACTCCATCAGCGAGGGCCGCGCCGGCGCGTTCCAGCGGCGCTATCGCGAGGTGGACGTCCTCCTCGTCGACGACATCCAGTTCCTGCAGGGCAAGGAACAGACGATGGAGGAGTTCTTCCACACGTTCAACACCCTGCACAACGCCAACAAGCAGGTCGTCATCACGTCCGACGTCCCGCCCAAGCAGCTGGCCGGGTTCGAGGACCGGATGCGCTCGCGCTTCGAGTGGGGCCTCATCACCGACATCCAGCCGCCGGACCTCGAGACGCGCATCGCGATCCTGCGCAAGAAGGCCGCGAACGAGAGGCTGCAGGCGCCCGACGACGTCCTGGGCTACATCGCCTCGAAGATCTCGACCAACATCCGCGAGCTCGAGGGCGCGCTCATCCGCGTGACCGCGTTCGCGAACCTCAACCGTCAGACGGTGGACCTCGCGCTCGCCGAGATCGTCCTCAAGGACCTCATCACCGACGACGACACGGCCGAGATCACCGCGGCGACGATCATCACGCAGACCGCGAACTACTTCGGCCTGTCGATCGAGGACCTGTGCGGGTCGTCGCGCTCGCGCGTCCTCGTGACCGCGCGCCAGATCGCGATGTACCTGTGCCGCGAGCTGACGGACATGAGCCTGCCGAAGATCGGGCAGCAGTTCGGCGGCCGCGACCACACGACGGTCATGCACGCGAACCGCAAGATCCGCGAGCTCATGGCGGAACGCCGCTCGATCTACAACCAGGTCACCGAGCTCACGAACCGCATCAAGCAGCAGCACCGCGGCTGATCCGCGCGGCGCCATTTCCCAAGAATCATTCCGCTCTTTGTCACGGAATGAACCGCGCCTTGTTCACACCTGTGGACATCTCTGTGGACGCCCGTGGATGACCCGGGGGCTGAGTGTGGACACGAGGGCACGCTCCCGTGGACGCCGGGTGGACCACAGGAGTCCGTCCACGGCGTCGGGCCGGCGTCGACAGCCGGATCGACAGCCGATCCACACCGGGCCCGGGGCGATGACCTGGGAAACCGGGCGTCGTCCACACTCTCCACACCCCCGATGACGATGACGAGTCGTTCTTTCCGAAGAGAATCCACACACCTTCATCAGGCGGGGAGGGCCAGGTCGGTGCCCCGCCGGCAGGCCTTCCCCGAACGTACGGTCGGACCTCCTCCCGCACCTCCGACCGGACGTCCCACCCGGCACCCCACGACCGCCCCCGCCCCGGCTCCGCGCCTACCACCCCAGAACCACCCACGTCACCGCTCCGGCCGGTGTCCGCGCGTCTGGCCTCTCGCGTACTGTTCGCCTAGGACTCCCCAGCGGAGCGCGTCCGCGCGCCCGCAGCACACTGCCGGAAGGGATGTGGCATGAGGTTCCGGGTCGAGCGTGACGTGCTGGCCGAGGCCGTGACCTGGACGGCCCGCTCGTTGCCGACGCGGCCGCCGGTGCCCGTCCTCGCGGGCGTGCGGATCGACGTCGAGGACGCCGGCACCGTCCAGCTCTCGAGCTTCGACTACGAGGTCTCCGCCCGGTCCGAGATCGCGGCCGAGGTGAGCGAGAAGGGCACGGTGCTCGTCTCGGGCCGGCTGCTCGCGGAGATCTCGCGCGCGCTCCCGGCCAAGCCGGTCGACGTCGCGCTCGAGGGCACCAAGGTCACGCTCACCTGCGGCGCGAGCCGCTTCACGCTGCTGACCATGCCGGTCGAGGACTACCCCGCGCTGCCGGCCATGCCGGACGTCATCGGGACCGTCGCGGGCGAGACGCTCGCGGAGGCCGTCGCGCAGGTGACCGTCGCCGCGAGCCGGGACGACACGCTCCCGCTGCTCACCGGCGTCCGGATGGAGATCGAGGGCGAGACGATGACGCTCCTCGCCACCGACCGGTACCGCCTGGCGCTGCGCGAGCTCCCCTGGTACCCCGCACGCCCCGACCTGTCCCAGGTCGCCCTGGTCCGCGCGCGCACCCTGTCCGACGCCGCCCGCTCGCTCGGCGGGTCCGACCAGGTGACGATCGCGCTGTCGACCGGCTCCGGCGTCGACCTCATCGGCTTCGAGGCCGGCGGCCGCCACACCACGTCGCTGCTCGTGGACGGGGACTACCCGCCGGTGCGTCGTCTCTTCCCCGAGGAGACCCCGATCCACGCGGTCGTCGAGCTGGGCCCGCTCACCGAGGCCGCCCGGCGTGTCTCGCTCGTGGCCGAGCGCAACACCCCGATCCGGCTCGCGTTCTCCGAGGGCCAGGTCGTGCTCGACGCCGGCCAGGGCGACGACGCCCAGGCCTCCGAGGCGCTCGAGGCGACGCTCGTCGGCGAGGACATCACCGTCGCCTTCAACCCGCAGTACCTGCTCGACGGGCTCGGCGCGCTGACGACGCCGTTCGTGCGGATGTCGTTCACGCACCCGAACAAGCCCGTGGAGTTCACCGGCCAGTCCGCCGCCGACGCCGACGACGACAAGAGCTACCGCTACCTGTTGGTGCCCATCCGCTTCGCGAGCTGAGATGGTGCCCATGCACATCGGCATCGTCGGGCTCGGCCGGATGGGCGCGAACATGCGCGCCCGGTTGCGCGACCGCGGCGTCGAGGTGACGGGCTACGACCGCGACCCCGCGGTGAGCGACGTGCCGGACCTCACCGCGCTCGTCGCCGCCCTGCCCGCGGACCGTCGCGTCGTGTGGGTCATGGTGCCCGCGGGCGCGCCGACCCGGTCCGTGGTGCAGGAGCTCGGGGACCTGCTCGGGCCGGGCGACGTCGTCGTCGAGGGCGGGAACTCGCACTACACGGACGACCAGGAGAACGCGCGGCTGCTCGCCGAGCGCGGCGTGAGGTACCTCGACGTCGGCGTCTCCGGCGGCGTGTGGGGGCGGGAGAACGGGTACGGCCTCATGGTCGGCGGCGACCCGGACGACGTCGCGGCCCTCCTGCCGGTCTTCGACGCGCTGCGCCCGGACGGCCCGCGCGAGGAGGGTTTCGTGCACGCCGGCCCGGTGGGCGCCGGCCACTTCGCGAAGATGGTGCACAACGGCATCGAGTACGGGCTCATGCAGGCGTACGCCGAGGGGTACGAGCTGCTGTCCGCCTCGGACCTCGTCCAGGACGTGCCCGGCACGCTCAAGGCGTGGAGCCGCGGCACGGTCGTGCGCTCGTGGCTGCTCGACCTGCTCGTCGCCGCGCTCGAGGAGGACCCGCGGCTCGGCTCGATCGACGACTGGGTCGAGGACTCGGGCGAGGGTCGCTGGACGGTCGACGAGGCGATCGACCGTGCCGTCCCGCTCCCGGTGATCTCCGCGGCGCTGTTCGCCCGGTTCGCCTCGCGCCAGGTCGACTCGCCCGCGATGAAGGCCGTCGCGGCGCTGCGGCGCCAGTTCGGCGGGCACGCCGTCCGCCCGGCCGACGGCGGCGACGGCCCGACGCCGAGCACCACCTCGACGCCGGGCACCACGCCGGGGCCGACGCCGTGACGACAGCCGAGGATGCACCGTGCACGTCAGCCGCCTGTCGCTGACGGACTTCCGCTCGTGGCCGCAGGTCGACCTCGACCTCGACCCGGGCGTGACCGCGTTCGTCGGGCCCAACGGCCAGGGCAAGACCAACCTCGTCGAGGCCATCGGGTACGTCTCCACGCTGTCCAGCCACCGGGTGGCGAGCGACGCCGCGCTCGTCCGGGCCGGGGCGCCGCGCGCCGTCGTGCGGGTGCGTGCCCGGCGCGGAGACCGGGAGTCGCTCGTCGAGCTCGAGATCGCGCCCGGGCGCGCCAACCGCGCGCAGGTCAACCGCGCCCCGGTGCGCCGCACGCGCGACGTGCTCGGCATCGTGCGCACGGTGGTGTTCGCGCCGGAGGACCTCGCCCTCGTCAAGGGCGACCCGGACGGCAGGCGGCGGTTCCTCGACGCGCTCCTCGTGCAGCTCTCGCCGCGGCTCGCGGGCGTGCTCGGCGACTACGAGCGCGTGCTGCGCCAGCGCGGCGCCCTGCTCAAGTCCGCCGGTGCGGCGCGGTTCCGGGGCCGGGGCGCCGGCGCCGACGGCGAGGGCGGCCGTGGGGTCGACCTCAGCACGCTCGACGTGTGGGACGGCAAGCTCGCCCAGCTCGGCGCCGAGATCCTCGCCGCGCGCCTGCGCCTGACGGACCGCCTCGCCCCGCACGTCGCCGCCGCCTACGAGAAGGTCAGCGAGGGCGGCCGCGCGACCCTCGGCTACCGCTCCTCCCTCGAGCGGCACGCGCCCGACGACGAGTGGCCGGCGCCGGGCGCTGGCGACGGGGGCGGCCCGGGCGCGCTCGACCGCCTGCCGCACGAGGGCGCGACGGTCGCCGAGCTCGAGGCGGGGCTGCTCGAGGCGATGCGCAACCTGCGGCGCCAGGAGCTCGACCGCGGCGTCAACCTCGTCGGCCCGCACCGCGACGACCTGCTGCTCGGCATCAACGGCCTGCCCGCGAAGGGGTACGCGAGCCACGGCGAGTCGTGGTCGCTCGCGCTCGCGCTGCGCCTGGCGAGCTACGAGCTGCTCACGCACGGCGACGACGACCTCGGCGGCTGGGTCGAGGGCTCCGGCCCCGTGCTCGTCTTGGACGACGTGTTCGCCGAGCTCGACACCTCGCGCCGCGACCGCCTCGCCGAGCTCGTGGCCGACGCGGAGCAGGTGCTCATCACCGCGGCCGTGGCGCACGACGTGCCGGACGGCCTCGCGGGCGCGCGCGTGGACGTGGTCGACGGGACGGTGCGCCGTGCCTGACCGCCCCGACGACCTCCAGCCCCACGACCTTCAGCCCGACGACCTCCAGCCGGCCGAGCCCCAGCCCGACGCCGTCCCCGACGCCGCACGGGTGCCCGACGCCGAGGGGTCGTCCGAGGCCCCGGTCGTCCCGCCGGGCGTGCCGGTCGCCGAGGCGCTCGGCCTGACCCCCGCCTCGGAGGTCGCCCGGTCCGCGCTCGAGCGGGCGCGGGCGGCGGCGCGCGCCCGAGGCTTCGCTCCCGGCCGGCCGGCACCGCGGCGGGGCGCGGACGCGGACCGCGGCGGGCGCGACGGTGGGGGATGGAGCGGGGCCCGGCCCGGCAGCGGCCGGGACCCCGTGCTGCTCGGCGACACCCTGGCCCGGCTGGCGGCCGAGCACGCCTGGACCGAGCCGCTGTCGGTGGGTGGCGTCGTCGGGCGCTGGCGCGAGGTCGTCGGCGACCAGATCGCCGACCACACGACGCCGGAGACCTTCGAGGACGGCCTGCTCGTGGTGCGGGCGGACTCCACGACGTGGGCCGCGAACCTGCGCCTGCTCGTGCCGCAGCTGCTGGCGCGGCTCGCCCAGGAGGTGGGTCCCGACGTCGTCCGCGAGGTCCGCGTGCTGGGTCCGGTGGGGCCGCGCTGGTCGAAGGGGAAGAGGAGCGTCCGGGGCCGCGGGCCGCGCGACACGTACGGCTGAGCAGAGCGCCGCCAGGCGCGACGAAGGGCGGGTCGCCACCCCCTGCCCACACCCCGGGGTCCACGCGCCGCCCAGGGTGTGCGCAAACGGCTCTGAACGGCCTTTCAGGGTAGACTTGACCCTGTCATCCCTGGCGTTCGCGCACCGGTGTCCTCGTGCCGCGCGGCTCGGCTCCGCCGGAGCGCGTGTCGGAGGCCGTCCGCTGCGTCAGGACTCCTGCGCCCACCCCTCCGGTGGCGCGCGCACCGCACGCGAGGAGCACCTTCGCCCGTGGCCGACACCACCGCCGACACGATCACCGTCAGCGAGCCCGACCAGCAGCCGGCATCCCGGCCCACCTACGACGCCAGCGCGATCACCGTCCTCGAGGGGCTCGAGGCCGTCCGCAAGCGCCCCGGCATGTACATCGGCTCGACCGGGCCCCGCGGCCTGCACCACCTCGTCTACGAGGTCGTCGACAACTCCGTCGACGAGGCGCTCGCCGGGTACTGCTCGCACATCGTCGTGACCCTGCTCGCCGACGGCGGCGTGCGGGTGCAGGACGACGGCCGCGGCATCCCGGTCGGGATCGTCGAGAGCGAGGGCAAGCCGGCGGTCGAGGTCGTGCTCACCGTCCTGCACGCGGGCGGCAAGTTCGGCGGCGGCGGGTACGCGGTCTCCGGCGGCCTGCACGGCGTCGGCGTCTCGGTCGTCAACGCGCTGTCGCACCGGCTCGAGGTCGAGGTCCTCCGCGACGGCCACGTCTGGCGCCAGTCCTACCGCGACGGCGTGCCGCAGGCCCCGCTCGCCAAGGGCGAGGAGACCGACCGCACCGGCACCACCGTCACGTTCTGGCCGAACGACGACATCTTCGAGACCGTCGACTTCGACTTCGAGACCCTGCGGTCCCGGTTCCAGCAGGTCGCCTTCCTCAACAAGGGCCTGAAGATCACGCTGGTCGACGAGCGGCCGCACCACACCGGCACCGAGGACGAGATCACCGACGCCGCGGCGGCCCGCGCCGCGCACGAGGCGGACGGGATCGTCGAGTCCGCGGACAACGGCCACGCGCGCACCGTCGTCTACAAGTACGACGGCGGCCTGGTCGACTACGTCAAGCACCTCACCTCGGCCAAGAAAGTCGAGCGCGTGCACCCCGAGGTCATCGACTTCTCCGCCGAGGACACCGAGCGGAACGTCTCCGTCGAGATCGCCATGCAGTGGACGACGGCGTACTCGGAGTCGGTGCACACCTACGCCAACACGATCTCCACGACCGAGGGCGGTACGCACGAGGAGGGCTTCCGCGCGGCGCTCACCTCGCTCATCAACCGCTACGCGCGCGACAAGGGCCTGCTGAAGGACAAGGACGAGAACCTCACGGGCGACGACGTGCGCGAGGGCCTCACCGCCGTCATCTCGGTCAAGCTCTCCGAGCCGCAGTTCGAGGGCCAGACGAAGACCAAGCTCGGCAACACCGAGGCGCGCACGTTCGTGCAGAAGGTGGTCGGCGAGCAGCTCGGCGACTGGCTCGACTCGCACCCGAGCGAGGCGCGCGACGTCATCCGCAAGGCCATCCAGGCGTCGCAGGCGCGGCTCGCCGCGCGCAAGGCCCGCGAGGCCACGCGCCGCAAGGGCCTGCTCGAGTCCGGCGGCATGCCGGGCAAGCTCAAGGACTGCCAGTCCAACGACGCGTCCGAGTCCGAGATCTTCATCGTCGAGGGCGACTCCGCCGGCGGCTCGGCGGTGCGCGGCCGCAACCCGCGCACGCAGGCGATCCTCCCGCTGCGCGGCAAGATCCTGAACGTCGAGCGGGCGCGCCTCGACCGGGCGCTCGGCAACGCCGAGGTGCAGGCGCTCATCACCGCGTTCGGCACCGGCATCGGCGAGGACTTCGACATCTCGAAGCTCCGGTACCACAAGATCATCCTCATGGCCGACGCCGACGTGGACGGCCAGCACATCACGACGCTGCTGCTCACGCTGCTGTTCCGGTACATGCCGGACCTCATCACGAACGGCCACGTGTACCTCGCGCAGCCGCCGCTGTACCGGATCAAGTGGTCCAACGCCCCGCACGACTACGTGTACTCGGACCGCGAGCGCGACGCCGTGCTCGCCGCGGGCCAGGCCGCCGGCAAGCGCATCCCGAAGGAGAACGGGATCCAGCGCTACAAGGGTCTGGGCGAGATGGACTACTCCGAGCTGTGGGAGACCACGATGGACCCGGACCGCCGGATCCTGCTGCAGGTCACCCTCGACGACGCCGCCGCGGCGGACGAGATCTTCGCGGTGCTCATGGGCGAGGACGTCGAGTCCCGGCGCTCCTTCATCCAGCGCAACGCCAAGGACGTGCGGTTCCTCGACATCTGACCCGGGCCCGACGGCCGCGCCCCCCGCGGGCCGCCGCCGGGCCGGAGCCGGAGGACCCACGCACCACGACCTGACCGAGACGAGGACCAGTGACGGACCAGACCCCGCACGAGGAGCCCCAGGTGCCCGACGCCGACCAGGCGGAGGACGGCGGCGTGACCACCGACCGCATCCAGCCGGTCGACCTGCAGCTGGAGATGCAGCGGTCGTACCTCGACTACGCGATGAGCGTCATCGTGGGTCGCGCGCTGCCCGACGTCCGTGACGGCCTCAAGCCGGTGCACAGCCGCGTGCTGTACGCGATGTACGACGGCGGCTACCGCCCGGACCGGCAGTTCTCCAAGTGCAGCCGCGTCGTCGGCGACGTCATGGGCAAGTACCACCCGCACGGCGACGTCGCGATCTACGACGCGCTCGTCCGCCTCGTGCAGGACTGGACGATGCGCTACCCGCTGGTCCAGGGCCAGGGCAACTTCGGCTCGCCGGGCAACGACCCCGCCGCCGCCCCGCGGTACACCGAGTGCCGGATGGCGCCGCTGGCGATGGAGATGGTCCGGGACATCGACGAGGACACCGTCGACTTCCGCGACAATTACGACGGCCGCACCAAGGAGCCCGTCGTCCTGCCTGCGCGGTTCCCGAACCTGCTGGTCAACGGCAGCGCCGGCATCGCCGTCGGAATGGCCACGAACATCCCGCCGCACAACCTGCGCGAGGTCGCGGCGGGCGTGCAGTGGTACCTCGACCACCCGGACGCCACGAAGGAGGAGCTGCTCGAGGCCCTCATCGAGCGGATCCCGGGCCCGGACTTCCCGACGGGGGCGACGATCCTCGGCCGGCGGGGCATCGAGGAGGCGTACCGGACGGGCCGCGGCTCGATCACGATGCGCGCGGTCGTCACGGTCGAGGAGATCCAGGGCCGCACGTGCCTGGTGGTCTCGGAGCTGCCGTACCAGGTCAACCCCGACAACCTCGCCGCGAAGATCGCCGACCTGGTCAAGGACGGCCGCGTGCCCGGCATCGCCGACATGCGCGACGAGACGTCGGGCCGCACCGGCCAGCGCCTCGTCATCGTCCTCAAGCGCGACGCGGTGCCGAAGGTCGTCCTCAACAACCTGTACAAGCACACGCAGCTGCAGGACACGTTCGGCGCGAACATGCTGGCGCTCGTCGACGGCGTGCCGCGCACCCTGTCCCTCGACGCGTTCGTGCGGCACTGGGTGAACCACCAGCTCGACGTCATCCAGCGGCGCACGCGGTTCCGCCTGCGCCAGGCCGAGGAGCGGGCGCACGTCCTGCGCGGCTACCTCAAGGCGCTCGACCTGCTCGACGAGGTCATCGCGCTCATCCGCGCGTCGGCCACCGTCGACGACGCGCGCGAGGGCCTCATGGCGCTGCTCGAGGTCGACGACATCCAGGCGCGGGCGATCCTCAACCTGCAGCTGCGCCAGCTGGCCGCCCTCGAGCGGCAGAAGATCGTCGACGAGTACGAGCAGCTCATGGCCCGGATCGCCGACTACAACGACATCCTCGCCCAGCCCCAGCGGCAGCGGCAGATCGTCGGCGAGGAGCTCGCCGAGATCGTCGACAAGTACGGCGACGAGCGGCGCACCCAGATCCTGCCGTTCGACGGCGAGGTCTCCCTCGAGGACCTCATCGCCGAGGAGGAGGTCGTCGTCACGATCACGCGCGGCGGCTACGCCAAGCGCACGCGCAGCGACCAGTACCGGGTGCAGAAGCGCGGCGGCAAGGGGGTGCGCGGCGCGCAGCTGCGCGCGGACGACGTCGTCGAGCACTTCGGCGTCACGACGACGCACCACTGGCTGCTGTTCTTCACGAACCTCGGCCGCGTGTACCGCGCGAAGGCGTACGAGCTGCCCGAGGGCGGGCGCGACTCCAAGGGCCAGCACGTGGCGAACATGCTCGCGTTCCAGCCCGGCGAGCAGATCGCCAAGGTCATCGACCTGCGCGACTACGACCAGGCCGAGTACCTCGTCCTCGCGACGCGGCGGGGCCTGGTGAAGAAGACCCGCCTGTCGGAGTACGACTCCAACCGCTCCGGCGGCCTCATCGCGATCAACCTGCGCACGGACGAGGACGGCACGCCCGACGAGGTCGTCTCCGCCGCCCTGGTCAACGACGGCGACGAGCTGCTGCTCGTGTCGAAGAACGGCCAGGCGGTGCGCTTCATGGCCGACGCCGCCCAGCTGCGCCCGATGGGCCGCGCCACCTCCGGCGTCACCGGCATGCGGTTCGAGGGCGACGACGAGCTGCTCGCCATGGCCGTCATCGGGCCGAGCTCGCACCTGGTGACGGTCACCGACGGCGGCTTTGCGAAGCGCTCGGACATGCACCGGGTCAACGCGCAGGGCCACCTCGACTACCGCCGGACCAGCCGCGGCACCAAGGGCGTGCGTGCGGTGAGCCTGCCGGACGACCGCGGCAGCCTCGTCGGCGCGCTCATGGTCGAGCCCGGCGACGAGATCCTCGTCGTCATGGAGAGCGGCAAGGTCGTGCGGTCGATGGTCGACGACATCCCCGTGTACGGGCGCACGTCGGTCGGCGTCATCCTCGCCAAGCCCGACCCGGGCGACCGGATCCTCGCCGTGGCCCGCAACGTCGAGCGCAACCTCGGCAACGGCAACGGCGAGAACGGCAACGGGGACGGCGGCGACGGCGGCGACACGGGTGGGGAGGGCTCGCACGGGAACGGTGTGGGTGACCTCTCCGGGTCGGCCGACGGGCCGGATGCGGCTACCGTTGACGCGGGCGCCGCGACCGGTGGCACCCACGACGACGCCGGCTCCACGACCGACGACGGGACCGACGGTCCCGCGGAGGAGCCCGGGCCGGCCAGCACTGCCACCGAGGGAGACCGATGAGCGAGAGGACCACCCCGCCCTCGATCGCGCCGAAGAAGACGCCGGCGAACCGCCCGGCACGCGCGACCGACGACGGCGCCCAGGTCCCGAGCGGCGAGGCCACCACGTCGCGGCCGAGCAACGGCGAGGCCCCCGCGTCGGTCGGCGAGCGGATCCGCCGGACCGCGGCCGGCGTCGCGGGCTCCGCGCGCTCCGCGATCTCGCCCCGCCCCGAGGAGGACGCCCCCCGGCCGGCCGGCGGCCCGGCCGCCTCCGGGCCGGCCGCGGCGCACACCCCGCGGGTGCGCACCGAGGCGGCGCCCGCACCGGCGCCGTCGAGCGGCCCGCGCCGCGTGCGGCTCGCGGTGGCGCGCATCGACCCGTGGTCGGTGATGAAGCTGTCGTTCCTGCTCTCGGTCGCCGTCGGGATCATGATCGTCGTCGCGGCGGCCGTGGTCTGGTACACGCTCGACGGGCTCGCGGTGTTCACGAAGGTGAACAGCACGATCCTCGAGATCACCGGCGACCCGGACTTCTTCAACGTGCTCGAGTACGCGGCGTTCAACCGCGTCGTGTCGCTCGCCACGATGATCGCGGTGGTCGACGTCGTGCTCCTGACGGCGCTCGCGACGATCGGCGCGTTCCTCTACAACATCGTCGCGGCCCTGGTCGGCGGCGTCACGGTCACCCTCACGGACGACTGAGGCACGACCGAGGCGCACCGAACTTGGGGCCGGGCGTCGCGCTGGGGTAGTCTCGTGCGGCGCCACACGGCGAACGGGCCTATAGCTCAGGCGGTTAGAGCGCTTCCCTGATAAGGAAGAGGTCAGAGGTTCAAGTCCTCTTAGGCCCACTCCGGTCCCCGTCGGCGGTCACACGGACGCCCCAGCCCCTCGGAGGCAAGGATGAAGAAGCTCGTCTTCGCGGTCCTCCTGGCGGGCGTCGGCTACGCGGTGTACCGCGCCTACGCGGAGGAGCGCGACGACCGCGAGCTCTGGACCGAGGTCACCGACGACGTCGAGTGACCACGTCCGACCGGGCGCTCCCCGGTCCGGGCACCAGCGGGGCCATGGCGCAAGTGGTAGCGCACCTGCTTTGCAAGCAGGGGGTTAGGGGTTCGAGTCCCCTTGGCTCCACCACACCTCCCGACGACGCTCCACGCGTCGTGACGCCCCGGCACGACGAAGGCCCCCGGTCCCCCGGGGCCTCCGGTCGTCTCGGCGGCGTGCGGTCACGAGCGCGCGGTCACTCGGCGGGCGCCTCCGGCGCCGCGTCGGTCGCCTCGGCGGTCTCGTCCGCCGTGCTGCGCGCGCGGCTGCGGCGCGGGCGGGCCTCGGGCGCGGCGTCGTCGGCCGGGGTCTGAGCCGTCTCGGCGGTCTCCGCGGCGGCCTCGGCGACCGCCTCGGCGGAGGCCTCGGGCGCCGGCACCTCGTCGATCGTGGCACGGGCCTCGGCGGTGCGGGCCGCCAGGTCGGCCTCGGCCTCCTCCCACGGCTCCTCGGCCCACGGGTCGTCGGCGGGCCGACGGCGGCGCAGGACCGCGAGCACGCCCGCGGCGATCGCGAGGCCGGCGATGGACCAGAACACCTTCGCGCCGGTGCGCCTGCGCGGCGGCGGCGCGAGGTGCGCGATCTCGGTGAGCTTGGCGTCGGCGACCTCGCGGGCCCTGTCGGCGCCGGACGCGGTGGCGGCCGCGGCGGTCTCCACCGCGGCGACGAGCTTGGGCAGGATCTCGTCGACGAGCTTGTCGTGGCCGCGGTCGACGAGCGGGATGGCGCTCGCGGCGGCCGCCTCGATCTTGGGTGCGGCGGCCTTGCGACCCTCCTCCCAGGCCTTCTGCGCGCGTGGGGCGGCCCACTCGCGGGCCTTCTCGGCGGCGACCTTCGCCTGGTGGGCGAGCACGTCCGCGGCCTCGGCGGCGCGGACGGAGGCGTCGGACAGCCGGGCACCCACGTCGGCCGCCTGCTCCTTCAGACGGTCGGCGTCGAGCGTCGGGCGGGTGTTCCGGAGGCGATCGAGCATCACATCTCCTGGACGTCGAGGGGCCGACAGCGGACCTGCCGTCACCCCCATGCTGCCACCGTTGCCCCTGGCCTGCCCGGCCTGCCGGGGAAGATCACCTGGCGCGTGCGAGGATGGCGCTCATGTTCGCGACTCTGCACACGACCGCCGGCGACATCCGCGTCGAGCTCCTGCCGAACCACGCGCCGAAGACGGTCCGCAACTTCGTCGGTCTCGCCACCGGGACCCAGGAGTGGACGCACCCGGCGACGGGCGAGCGCCGCACCGACCCCCTCTACGCCGACGTGATCTTCCACCGCGTCATCCCGAACTTCATGATCCAGGGCGGCGACCCGCTCGGGAACGGCCGGGGCGGCCCGGGCTACCAGTTCGACGACGAGATCCACCCCGAGCTCACGTTCGACGAGCCCTACCTGCTCGCCATGGCGAACGCCGGCAAGCAGCGCGACCCGATCACCGGCAAGGTCGTCGGCACCAACGGCTCCCAGTTCTTCATCACGGTCGCGCCGACGACGTGGCTGAACGGGAAGCACACGATCTTCGGGCGCGTCGCCGACGACGCGAGCCGTGCCGTCGTCGACGCGATCGCCACCACGCCGACCCGCCCGGGCGACCGGCCGGTGCAGGACGTGACGATCACCTCGGTGAGCATCGAGGAGTGAGCCCCGCGTGACCGCCGACCCCGGCCCGGTCGCGGCCCCGCCCGTCTGCCCGCGGCACCCCGACCGGGTGTCGTACGTGCGGTGCCAGCGGTGCGAGCGGCCCACGTGCCCCGAGTGCCAGCGGCCGGCCGCCGTCGGCGTGCACTGCGTCGACTGCGTCCGTGAGGCCGCGCGCACGACGCCGCCGCGCCGCACCGCGGTCGGCGCGCCCCTGCGCGCCGGCCCGCCCGTGGTGACGTACACGATCCTGGGCGTGACGCTCGCGAGCTTCCTGCTGCAGCTCGTCGTCGGGGAGCGCTGGACGATCGCGCTGCTGTTCGTGCCGATCATGGGCGACGTGGAGCCGTGGCGGTTCCTCACGGCCGGGTTCGCGCACGCGACGGGCGGCAGCTTCGGCCTCACGCACGTGCTGTTCAACATGTACGCGCTGTGGCTCATCGGGCCGGCGCTCGAGCGCGTGTTCGGGCGGCTCCGGTTCGCGGTGCTGTACCTGGCGTCGATCGTCGGCGGCAACGTGCTCGTGCTGCTGCTCGCCGAGCCGCTGTCGCCGTCGTGGATCCAGGGCGTGCTGGGCGCGTCGGGCGGGGTGTTCGGCATGTTCGGCGCGCTGCTCGTGGTGCAGCGCCGGTTCGGCGGGGACATGCGCGGCGTCGCGGTGCTGCTGGGGCTCAACCTGGTGCTGAGCTTCGTCGTGCCGGGCATCTCGTGGCAGGGCCACGTCGGCGGCCTGGTGACCGGGCTCGCCCTCGGCGCGGTCCACGCGTACGCCCCGCGCGAGCGGCGCCGGGCGTGGCAGGTCGGCGGGACGCTCGTCGTCCTCGGCCTGCTGGTGATCCTCGCCGTCGCCCGCTACGCCCTGGCCTGAGAACCCCCACCCCCTCCCTGCCCCTCACCAAACCCTCGCCGAGTTCGAGACTTTGCGACGAGTTCGAGAGGTGCTACCTCTCGAACTCGCCGGAAACTCTCGACGTCGCGGAGGAGTGGGCGGGCTGGGGATGACGCGGGCCCGCGCAGTGCTGCGCGCGTGCACAGGGGTGGAGAACCCTGTGGAGAACTACAGCCGTGTGATTCGACGTCGGCCCTGGTCATCCCCAGGAGTGCACAAGTCTGTGGAGAACTACACGGCTGTCATTCGCCCGCGAGACGCGACGGTCCCCAGGGGTGGAGAACCCTGTGGATAACTACACGCGTGTGATTCGGCGCTCAGCGCCAGCGCATCGTCATGCCGAAGCCGGCGAGCATGATCCCGAAGCCGATGGCGAGGTTCCAGTTGCCGATGCCGGGGATCGGGTAGCGCGCGCCCAGGATGTACGTGACGACGACCCACACGAGCCCGAACACCATCAGGCCCACCATCACCGGCGCCCACCAGGACGGGTTCGGCTTCGGCCCCGCCTTCGCCGGCGGCGGCGTGTAGACGGTCTTCTTGCGGTTCCGGGACTGGGGCACGGGGTCTCTCCTGACGCGTCGACCGGCGGCGGCCGACGACGTCGGGTCGCCGCCGCACGGGAACCCGCGCACCCCCGCGGGCGCGGGCGGGCCGGGATCCGTCGTCTAGCGTAGTGGCCGTGGCCAGGGACCCCGTGCACCGGGGCCGACCCGGCCGCGGAGAGGAGCGTCACCCATGACCGACCGCCGCGAGCAGCCGCGCGGCCACGGGTGGGGCTCCCTGGGCGTCGCGCTGGTGCTCGCGCTCGCCGTCGTGCTCTTCGCGATCAGCGCGCGGACCTCCGGCGGGGTGGACGCGCGCCAGCCGCAGGACCTCGCCGGGCTCGCCGAGGTCGAGGCGGCGCGGGTCGCCGAGCTCGAGCAGCAGGTCGCCGTGCTGCAGGCCGAGATCGAGGCGCTGACCGACGTCGAGCCCGAGCCGCTGTCGCCCGCCGACGCCGAGCTGCTCGAGGCGACGGCCGTCGCGGCCGGGCGCCGGGCCGTGGCCGGGCCGGGCGTCGTCGTGCGCCTCTGGGACGCGGAGCCTGTGCGGAACCTGCCCTCCTGGGTGACCAACGACGACCTCGTCGTGCACCAGCAGGACCTCGAGGCCGTCATCAACGCCCTGTGGGCCGGCGGGGCCGAGGCGATGACGCTCCAGGGCGAGCGGGTCATCGCGACCTCGGCGTTCCGCTGCGTCGGCAACGTGCTGCGCCTGCACGGCCGCATCTACTCCCCGCCGTACGAGGTGCGGGCGATCGGCGACCCCGAGGAGCTGCTCGAAGCGCTCGAGGACTCCCCGGGCGTGCAGGCGTACCTGCAGTACGCGGAGGTTCTCGGGCTCGGCTGGCAGGCGGACGAGGCGGACCTGCTCGAGCTGCCCGCCTACCAGGGCGAGCCCGAGCTCGCGCACGCGAGGCTGCCCGACGGCGTCGCCCTCACCGGCCGGTGAGGCGGCCCTTTGCGGTCGGCGGGGTGTCCGCATGGGAATCGGCGTCGCGCCCGCGGCGCTGATCGTGGCAAGGTGCGTCACCTGGGCGGTCCTTGCGGCGGCCCCCGACGCTCCCCTCAACGAACGGTGGACCAGATGACCCGGATCCTCGTCGTCGACAACTACGACTCGTTCGTCTACACGATCGTCGGCTACCTCGACCAGCTCGGGGCGGAGACCGTCGTCGTGCGCAACGACGCCGTACCGTCGGCCGCCGAGCGCGCCGGGTTCGACGGCGTCCTCGTCTCCCCCGGCCCGGGCACGCCGCGGTCGGCCGGGGCCTCCATGCAGGTCATCGAGGACTGCGCGGCGTCGGGCACGCCGATGCTCGGCGTGTGCCTGGGGCACCAGGCGCTCGGCGAGGTCTTCGGCGCCACGGTCACCCACGCGCCCGAGCTCATGCACGGCAAGACCAGCCCCGTGGTGCACGAGGGCGTCGGCGTCCTCGCGGGGCTCGGTTCGCCCTTCACGGCGACGCGGTACCACTCGCTCGCGGTCGTGGACGGCACCGTGCCCGACGAGCTCGTCGTCACGGCGCGCACGGCGCCGCGGGTCGACGGCACGCCCGGCGTGATCATGGGACTGCAGCACCGGGAGCTGCCCCTGCACGGCGTGCAGTTCCACCCGGAGTCCGTGCTCACCGAGGGCGGCCACCGGCTCCTGGCGAACTGGCTCGAGATCTGCGGCCTCGAGGGCGCGGTGGAGCGTTCGGCGGGCATGGCCCCGCTCGTGCGGGAGTCCGTGCACGCCTGACGCCCGACGACGCGCCCGGGCCGACGCGTCGGCCCGGGCGCCCGTCCCCGTGCCTGTCCCCGACGTCCTGGGACGCGACGAGGGCCCGGCCGGATGGCCGGGCCCTCGTCACGCCAGCGGACGGATCAGCCGTCGCCCTCGTCGTCGCCGGGCGACGGCGGCGCCTGCACCACGACCGTGACGGTCGTGCCGACCGGGACCTGCTGGCCGGCGGCCGGGTTGAGACGGACCACCACGTCGTTGTTGTTCGCGCGGTCGCCGTTGTCGTAGCGGCAGTCGCCGTTGAGCGAGGCGTTGCCGAGCGCGGCGAGCGCGTCGCGGCACGTCGTGCCCGGCGGGATCACCGGGACGACGGTCGTCTCGACCTCGGGCTCCTCCGCGACCACGATCGTGATCGGGCTGTTCTGCGGCACGGCGCCCGGCGCGGGCTCGGTCCGGATGACGCGGCCGGGCTCGGCCTGGTCCGTCGGCTCGTAGCGCACGACCGGGGTCAGGCCCAGGCTCGTGACGGTCTGGATCGCCTCGGCCTCGGTCATGCCGATGATCTCGGCCGGCAGCTGCACGACGCCGGTCGACACGTAGAGCACGATCGGCGTGTCCGGCGGGACCTCCTCGCCGGCCGGCGGGTCGGTCCGGGTCGCCATGTCCTTCGGGATCTCGGGGTGGTCCTCGGTCTGGACCGTGATGTTCACGGGGTCGAACCCGGCCTCGGCGAGGATCTGCCGCGCCTCCTCCTGGGTGCGTCCCTCGACGTCCGGGATCGCGATGGCGCTCGGGCCCGACGAGATCGTCACCTCGACCTCGGTGCCCTCGGGGACCTCCTCGCCCGCCTCGGGGTCGGTCGAGATGACCTCGCCCGCGGGCACCTCGTCGTCCTGGACGCGCACCGGGACGAACACGAGGTCGGCGTCCTCGATGAGCTGCTTGGCGCGCTCCTCGTTCAGGCCGACGACGTCCGGCACCTCGACGAGCGTCTCCTCCGGTCCCGTCGAGTTGCCCCGCATGAGCAGCCAGATGATGCCGCCGATGGCGAGCACCGCGACGCCGATGAGCACCCAGACCACCCAGGAGCGGCTCGGCTCCTCGTCGTCGGCGGGCTCGACGGGCGCGGCCGTGCCGCCGCCGTACGTGCTGGTCGACGCGCCCACCGGGCCCCAGCCCGGCGTGGCGGCGGGCACCGTCGTCGTCGGCGACGGCTGCATGACCTGCGTCGCGGCGGCGGTCGGCTCGAGGCGCTGGGTGACGGCGGTCGCGCCCGCGGCGCCGGCGGCGGCGCCCAGGCCCGCGGCGGCCGCGGTGCCCAGCGGTGGCGCGCTGATGTGCCCGCCGCGCAGGGCCGCCTCGAGGTCGGCCCGGAACTCGGCCGCGGACGTGTAGCGCTGGTCGCGGTCCTTGGCGAGAGCCTTCATCGTGATGCGGTCGAGCGCCTCGGGGACGTCCGACGCGAACGCGCTCGGCGGCTGCGCCACCTCGCGGGCGTGCTGGTAGGCCACCGCGACCGGAGAGTCGCCGACGAACGGCGGCCGGCCGGTGAGCAGCTCGAAGAGGAGGCAGCCGGTGGAGTACAGGTCGGAGCGGGAGTCGACGGCCTCGCCGCGCGCCTGCTCGGGCGACAGGTACTGCGCGGTGCCGATGACCGCCTGCGTCTGCGTCATCGTCCCGGCGGCGTCGGCCATCGCGCGCGCGATGCCGAAGTCCATGACCTTCACCGCGCCCGCAGGGGTGAGCATGACGTTCGCCGGCTTGATGTCCCGGTGCACGATCCCCGCGTGGTGGCTGTACTCGAGCGCGGACAGCACGCCGGCGGTGATCTCGACGGCCTCCTCGATCGGCACGGCCGCGCCGTCGCGGAGGATGTCGCGGACCGTGTGGCCCTCGACGTACTCCATGACGATGAAGGGCACGTGCGCGACCGAGCCGTCCGGCTGCACCGTCACGTCCTCGCCCGTGTCGTACACGGCGACGATCGCGGGGTGGTTGAGGGCCGCGGCGGCCTGGGCCTCGCGGCGGAACCGAGCCTGGAAGGACGGGTCGCGAGCGAGGTCCGACCGCAGGATCTTGACGGCGACCGTGCGACCGAGCCGGGTGTCGTGGCCGATGTGCACCTCGGCCATGCCACCGCGCCCGATCAGCTCGCCGACCTCGTACCGGCCGCCCAGGATCCGGGGAGCGTCTGCCACCACTACTGGTCCCTCGCTGTCGTCGTGTCGGGGCTGTCCTCGATGATCCCACGGGGCACGTCAGGAGCGTGCGAGGCCAGCACGAGGATCTGCGGTCCTGCCTCGTCAGGAGGGGGGGCCGAGCGGGACCGACCCCACAGGGTATCCGCAAAGGCTGCGCCCAGGAGCGCGAAGAGCACCACCAGGACGAGCACGATCACGGGCCGGGACATGTGCCACCAGCGGCGTCCCTTCGTTGCGCCCGCCGGCACCGGCTGCGTCACCCACCGCGCGGCCGCCCGCAGGCCCGAGCGCACGGCGTCGAGCGCGCGCGTCACGCCCGACGGCGCCGCGCCGGTCGCGGGGTCGGCCGCCCGCGCGCGGCGGCGGGTCCGAGCGGGCGGCGTCGCGACGGCGTCGGGAGCAGGGGCGTCGGCGGGGGTCGCGCTCGCGGCGCGCTCGCCCGACGGCGGGGTGGGCACGCCGGCGGTGCCCGGCGTCGAGCCGGTGCCCGGCGCGGAGGGCGAGGGGACGGTCCCCGCGGGGAAGGCGGGCGGCGTGTGCGGCGGAGTCTCCCCGACGGGCTCGTCGCGCCCCGGCACGAGGCGTGCGGGCTCGCCGGTGGGGCGCGGCTGCGTGGGGACCAGGCGCGGGAACGTGTCGAGCTGGACGCCGCCGGTCGACACGGCGTCGACCACGTCCACCGGGCGCGCGTGCCGGCCGAGCACGGTGGGGATCCCGGTCGAGGGCGTGCGCACCGCGATCTCGTCGAGCACGCGGGCGAGCGACGCCGCGGACCGCGGCCGCTCCTCCGGGTCCTTCGCGAGCATGCGCATGACGAGCGCGGCGAGCTCGGGGTCGACGTCGGGCGGCAGCGGCGGCACGGGGGTGTTCACGTGCGCCACGGCGATGTCCACGGCGGTCGGCCCCGTGAAGGGCCGGTTCCCGGCGAGCGCCTCGTAGGCGACTATCCCGAGCGAGTAGATGTCCGACGCCGGCGTGGCCGCCTTGCCGATCGCCTGCTCCGGGGACAGGTACTGGGCGGTGCCCATGACCATGCCGGAGTCCGTCATCGGGATGCGGCCGGTCGCCGTCGAGATGCCGAAGTCGGTGATCTTCACGCGCCCGGTGCGCGACAGCAGGATGTTGCCGGGCTTGACGTCCCGGTGCACGACGCCGGCCACGTGGGCGGCGTGCAGCGCGCGCGCCGTCTCCGCGAGGATCGGCAGCAGCCGGCGGGTCGGGAGCACCGGCTCGCGGTCGAGCAGGTCGGACAACGGCTCGCCGAGGATGAGCTCCATGACGAGGAACGCCGAGCCGTCCTGCTCGCCGTAGTCGTACAGCTGCGCGATGTTGGGGTGCGACAGCTGGGCGCAGTTGCGCGCCTCGGTGCGGAACCGCTCGAGGAAGCCCTCGTCGCCCGCGAACTCCTCGCGGAGCACCTTCACCGCGACGTCGCGGGCCAGCGACTCGTCGTGCGCGACCCACACCTCGCCCATGCCGCCGACGGCGATCCGGGACACCAGGCGGTAGCGCGCGCCGAGGGCGACGCCCTCCCCGGGCTTCACTGCCCACCCCCGAGGGCCGCCTGGATCACCGCGCGCGCGATCGGCGCGGCCACCGCGCCGCCCGTCGCCTCGCTGCCCATGGACCCACCGTGCTCCACGACGACCGCGACCGCGATCCGCGGCGCCTCGGCGGGCGCGAAGGCGGTGAACCACGCGTGCGGCGGGACGTCGTCGCTGGTCTGCGCAGTGCCGGTCTTGCCGGCGACGGCGATCCCGGGGATCCGCGCGGCCCGGCCGGTGCCGTTCTCGACGACGCTGACCATCATGTCGCGCAGCTGCGCGGCGGTGGACGCGGACACCGCGCGGCCCCGCTCGACGGGCTCGGCGGTCTCCACGACCGTCAGGTCCTGGCTGCGGACGGTCTGCACCAGGTACGGCGTCATCTGCACACCACCGTTGCCGATGGTGGCGGCCACCATGGCCATCTGCAGCGGCGTCACGCGCACCTCGTACTGCCCGATCGCCGAGAGAGCCGTCTGCGGCGCGTCGGGGTCCTCCGGGAAGTGGCTCTCCGCCACCCTCATCGGCACGTTCAGGGGCGTGTCGAACCCGAACGCCTCGGCCTGGGCGCGAAGTTCATCCGCTCCGAGGTCCACGCCGATCTGGGCGAACGCCGTGTTGCAGGAGACCCGCAGCGCGTCCGCGAGCGTCATCGCGCCGGTGGGCGAGCACGCGGACCCGCCGAAGTTGTGCAGCACCGTGGACGTCTGGGGCAGCGTGAGCGTCTGCGGCGCCGCCACGGGCGTGTCGGCGGTGAGGCCGTTCTCGAGCGCCGCCGCCGCCGTGACGAGCTTGAACGTCGAGCCGGGCGGGTAGGTGTTGCCCGCGATGGCGCGGTTCGCCATCGGCTGGCTCGGGTCCGTGGTCAGGGCGGCCCAGGCCTCGCGCGTCGCGGCGAAGTCGTGGCTCGCGAGTGCGTTCGGGTCGTACGACGGCTTGCTCACCATCGCCAGGATCGCGCCCGTGGTCGGGTCCAGCGCGACCACGGCGCCCCGCTGGTCCCCGAGCGCGTCCCACGCCACCTGCTGCAGCACCGGGTCGATGGTCAGCTCGACCGACGCTCCGCGCGTCTGCCGGCCGGTCACCAGGTCCTGCAGCCGCTCGTAGAACAGCGAGTCGGCCGAGCCGTTGAGCTCGGTGTTGAAGTACCGCTCGATGCCCTCGCGCCCGTAGACCACCGAGTAGAAGCCCGTGACGGGCGCGTACAGCGGGCCGTTCGCGTACACGCGCTGGTAGCCGAACGAGTCGTCCACCGGCACCGAGGAGGCGATCGCCTGCCCGCCGACGACGATCGGCCCGCGGAAGTTGCCGTACTCGCGGTACAGCGTGCGCACGTTGCGCTGGTCGTTGTTGAGCGCCGGCGCCTGGGCGAACTGCACCCAGGTGGCGCCCAGCATGAGGCCGAGGAACATCACCATGACGACGGACGACAGGCGGCGCAGCGGTGTGTTCACTCGCGCCCCCCGAGCCTGAGGACCTCGGTCTCCTGGTCGTCGCCCACCGGCAGCACCGGGCCCGCGGCGGCCCCCGCGGGGGCGACGTCGGGCGCGGAGCCGGTGTCGTCGTCGGGCGCGCGGCCCGGGGCGGGGGCGGGGCGGCGCGCGCTGTCGGAGATGCGCAGCAGCAGCGCCACGATGATCCAGTTCGCCAGCAGCGACGAGCCGCCGTACGCGAGGAACGGCATGGTCAGGCCGGTCAGCGGGATGATCCGGGTCACCCCGCCGACGACGACGAAGCACTGGAACGCGACGACGAACGCCATGCCGCCGGCGAAGAGCTTGCCGAAGCCGTCGCGGACGCCGATGGCCGTGCGCAGGCCGCGCTGCGTGAGCACGACGTACAGCACGAGGATCGCGAGGAGGCCGGTCAGCCCCAGCTCCTCGCCGAGCGAGGCGACGATGAAGTCCGACTCCGCGTAGGGGACGAGGTCCGGGCGGCCCTGGCCCCAGCCGGTGCCGAACAGCCCGCCGCTCGCCATGCCGAACAGGCCGCGCACGAGCTGGCCGGAGCCCGGGTTGGCGTCGAACACCTCGGGCTCGAGCGCGTGCAGCCACACGTTGAACCGGCTCGCCACGTGCGGCAGGGCCCGCGCGGCCACGGCCGCGCCGCCGACGAACAGCCCGACGCCGATGACCACCCAGCTGATGCGCTCGGTGGCCAGGTAGAGCATCCCGACGAAGAGGCCGAAGAACAGCAGCGAGGTGCCGAGGTCGCGCTGGAAGATCAGCAGCGCGAGGGACACGCCCCAGGCGAGCAGGATCGGGCCGAGGTCGCGCAGGCGCGGCAGCTGCAGGCCGAGCACCTTCGGGCCGGCGAGCGCGAGCGTGTCGCGGTTGGTGACGAGGTACCCGGCGAAGAAGACGGCGAGCACGATCTTCGCCAGCTCCGCCGGCTGGAACGACGCCGGGCCGACGTGGATCCAGATCCGGGCGCCGTTGATGGTCCGGCCGATGACCGGCGCGAGCGGCAGCATGAGCAGCGCGAGACCGGTGACCATCGCGGTGTACGTGTAGCGGCGCAGCGTGCGGTGGTCGCGCAGCACCACCAGCACGACGGCGGCGAGCACCATCGCGATGGCCGTCCAGGTCAGCTGGCGCTCGGCGAACCCCGCGAACCTGTCGCGCGCCTCGTAGGCGCTGTCGATCCGGTAGATCATCGCCAGGCCGATGCCGTTGAGCGCGACGACCACGGGCAGGATCACCGGGTCCGCGTACGGCGCGCGCCAGCGCAGCACGAGGTGCATGCCCACGGACAGGGCGACCAGGCCCGCGCCGTAGCCGAGGATGTCCGCCGGCAGCGCGTCCGTCGTCGCCAGCCCCACGAGCGCGTACGCGCCCACGCCGAGCGCGAGGGCGAGCACCAGCAGGCCCAGCTCGAGCGCGCGGCCGGGACGCACGGGCAGCGGGGCGACGGTGGCCATCAGGACCCTGCCCGATCGGTCTCCCGCTCGATGGACGCGACGCGGTCCCGGGCGTCGTCGAGGTCGTCGGCCGGCAGCGAGTCCGCCAGCCGGTCGCGGAAGTACTCGGGCAGGTCGTCGACGCGCAGGTCCGTGCGCTCGACGACCTCGGACAGGCTCAGCGGGCCGACCGTCTGCGGGATGCCCCGGAAGATCGCCACGCGGTCGTCGTCGACGCCGACGTAGTACTGGGTCTGCGTCCACCGGTAGCCGAGCCAGCCGGCGGCCACCGCGCCGCCGAGGACGAGCAGGACGACGAGCGCCGAGACGACCCGCCGCAGCCGGCTCGGCCGGGGCAGGACGTCCTCCTCCTCGACCGGCACCGACGCGGCGGGGGCGTGCGCCTCCCCGCGGGCCGCCGCCGTGCGCTCCGCCGCGCGCGCCGCCGCCCCCCGGCCCCCGCGCGACGGGCGGTGCCGGTCGAGCGCGGCCGCGCCGACGACGTGGCTCGCCGTGGCGGGCGCGGCGCCGTCGGGCAGGTCGTCCACCTCGACGACGTCGCCCACGACCACCGTGACGTTGTCCGGGGCGCCGCCGCGCAGCGCGAGCTCGACGAGCTGGTCGGCGCACGCGTCCGGGTCGGCGTGGGTGATGAGGGTCTCCGCGATCGTGTCGTGGCTGACGACGCCGGACAGGCCGTCGCTGCACAGCAACCACCTGTCGCCGGGGCGCGCCTCGCGCACCGACAGGTCGGGGACGATCTCCATGTCGAAGTCGCCGAGCACGCGCAGCAGCACGGAGCGCTGCGGGTGGTGCTCGGCCTCCTCGGGCGTGAGCTTGCCGGTGTTGACGAGGTGCTGGACGAACGAGTGGTCGCTCGTCACCTGCGTCAGGGTGCCGTCGCGGAGCAGGTAGGCGCGGGAGTCGCCGATGTGCGCCATCGCGAGCTTGTTGCCGCTGCGCAGCAGCGCGGTGACCGTGGTGCCCAGGCCGGCGAGCTCGGGGTTGTCCTCCGCCAGGGCGAGCAGCTCCTCGTGCGCCTCGGCGAGCGCGCGGCCGAGCTCGTCGAGCGCGTCGTCGGGCCCGTGCGCCTCGTCGTCGAGCGGGGCCAGGTGCGCCACCGCGACGGACGACGCGATGTCGCCGCCCGCGTGGCCGCCCATGCCGTCCGCGACGGCGAGCAGGTGCGGCCCCGCGTACGCGGAGTCCTGGTTGTTCGAGCGGACGAGGCCCACGTCCGAGCGGGCGGCGTAGCGCAGCGCGATGGTCATGGCCGCCTCACCGCTGCAGCTCGAGCGTCGACTGGCCCACCTTGACCTGGCTGCCGATACCGACCGGCGTCGGGCCCGTGATGCGGGTGCGCCCCACGAAGGTGCCGTTCGTCGAGCCCAGGTCCTCGACGTACCACCGGCCACCCTCCGGGTAGATGCGCGCGTGCCGCGACGACGAGTAGTCGTCGTCGAGCACCAGCGTGTTCGACGGGGCCCGGCCGATGAGGACCGCCGCGCCGCCGAGGGGCACGGTCGTGCCGCGCAGCGGGCCCGTGGTGACGACGAGGCGGCGCGGGACGGCGTCGCGCCGCGGGATGGGCGCGGACGGGCGGGCGGCGGCCGCGGGCGGCGGGGCCGCGACGCGCGGGGCCTGCTGGCGGCGCAGCCGGCGGCTGACGATGCGCGTGCCGTAGAGGTCGCGGCGCAGCACCGAGATCGCGGCCAGCACGAACACCCACAGCAGGACCAGGTACCCCAGCCGCAGCAGGGTGATCGTGAGCTCGCTCATCCGGCCCCGCTCACCGGTCCTCGTCGTCGTCGGCCCCGGTCCAGAAGAGGATGCGGGTCCGACCGATGGTGATCGTGTTGCCGTCGACGAGGGTGGCGGCGGGCACGTGGTGCCCCTCGACGTAGGTGCCGTTGGTCGAGCCGAGGTCGGTGGCGATGACGCCGTCCGGCGTCACGCGGATCTCGAGGTGCCGACGGGAGACGCCCGGGTCGTCGACGATGATGTCCGCCTCGCTGCCCCGCCCGATGACCGTGACCGGCCCGGTGAGCAGGTAGCGCTGGCCGTCGATGTCGATGAGCGGGTGGCGGGGGCTCGCCGCGACCGTGGTGGCGGGCGCGACGGCGCCGCGCACGGTGGCGGACCGGACGAGGAAGCGGCCGGTCTCGAGCTCGGGGTTCTCGACGAACGACACGGTCACCGGACCGAGGAACGCGTAGCGCTGGCTGGTCGCGTGCTCGGTGACGTTCGCGGCGAGCTCGTCCGCGAGCGGCTCGGCGCCCCAGTCGACGACCTGCTGGTGGTCGGCCGGCGAGAGCTCGATGGTGAACTCGTTGGGCACGACGGTGCGGTCGCGGCCCACGACGGCGGCGCGGTCGTCCACCTCGCGCCGCAGCGCGGACGCGAGCTCGACCGGCTTCACCTCGCTCTTGAACGCCCTGGCGAACGCGCTGCTCACGGCGCGTTCGACGCCCTTCTCGAACCTGTCGAGGACTCCCATTGCCACCTCCTCCCGGCCGTGTCGGCGGGCGGTCGGCCCGCTGGCTCCTCGCGCGCGGTCCCGACTCGTCGCTCCGGTCGTCCGTCCCGACGTCCGGGAGGCTCGGGGGGCTTCCCGGACGACGGCTCCGGCCGGCCCCGCGGACGGCGCCGTGACCCGCACTGGTCCGCACCGATCGTATCCGCCGGGGCGCGCACCGGCGGATCGCGCGCGGTGCGTCGCGCGCGCGTGTGGTGCGCGGTCTGTGCGCGTCTGCGGTGATGTGGGTGGACCTGCGGTTCAGCGGGTCGCACCGGCTCGGAACCGGGTGCCCGTGCGTGCTAGCCTTCTGCGGCGCGCGCGAGTGGCGGAATAGGCAGACGCGCACGGTTCAGGTCCGTGTGCCCGAGAGGGCGTGGGGGTTCAACTCCCCCCTCGCGCACAGAAGCCTGGGAGATCTCCCAGGGTGATCAAGAGCCGGGGACCCCAGGGTCTCCGGCTCTTGATCGTTCCGGGGGCGGCTGCACGAGGCGCGGTGGGCTTTCCGGCGCGCTGCTCGACCCGCGGGCGTAGAGGAGCTCCTCGGTAAGGACCCGGTGGTGGCGCTCGACCTCGCCGTCGTGCTCAGGAGGTCGGCGCCGGCAGGCACGGGGTGAACACGTTGATCACGACGCGTGCGGGGTCGTCCTCGAACGGCCCACGCTCCCCGGCCAGCTCGACGTGGTACGCGTCGCGCCAGAGCGTGTAGACGCGTGCATCGAGCACATCGCGCTCGTCGGTGAGTGTCCAGCCCTCGGCTTCGAGATCAGCGATGAGAGGGTCGATCAGGTGCACGGTCGGACCGGTCGGTTCGACCTGGACGGTGCGGTACGCACCCCACTGGATCGCACCCCCGGACGCGGCCGGGTCGTCCGAGCAGTCCCACGACCGCGCCGGACCGCCCGAGTCGGCTTCGCGGACGAACTCCAGGTCCGGGTTGCTGTCCCGCAGCGTCTCCAGCAGGTCGTCGGCGACGTCGGTCACCGTCGCGCGGGCCCGCTCGGACGCGGCGGCGAGCTCGGCGTCCGACAGCCCCTGGTCACACCCACCGAGCAGGGCGGCGGTGGTGAGCGCCCCGGCGGTGACCACGGCGGTCAGGTGTCGAGTCATGGCACGTCCATCGTCGGTGGCCGGTACGAGGGGTCCTCCATCGGGTACTGGTACTCCCAGGTGAATGCGGTGCGATCGGCGTTCCACACCTGCACCCACTCCTGGGGCCGGTACAGGCTGACCTCTCCACCGGTGAGGACGCCGAGGATGTTGCTGAACGCGGTGGACCCCGGCACCACCGTCCGGTTCGATGCGGACGGCGTCCGCTACGACGCGGTCGGCCACCGGTGATGAGCTCCTGGCAGAACGCCTCGAGGTTCTTCGCGTAGGCCAGGCGCTCACGGGCGGCGTCGAGCTCGGCGAGCAGGGCGGCTGAGGGGACGCTGCGACCACCCGGGGACGCACCGGTGCCTTGCGCCGCGGCCCGGGCTTCCAGGTCTGCGATGAGCCTCTCGAGCCGGGGAACCTCGGCGCGGGTCTCCGCGAGAGTCGCCAGGACGTTGCGGCGGTTCGCGCGGACGCGCACGTCGAACGGGATCCCGTCGAGGTTCCCGATGAGCTCGGGACGTTCACGCTCCAGTCGGGCCTGGACCGCTGGGGACAGGGACGCCCACCACGCCGCTGCGTGCTCTGGCCCACCGAACCAGTCGGGGACGTACGACCCGATGTCGTCGAGCAGGCCTTGACGCTCATCGCCGGTGAGGTCACCAGCGGTCAGGCAGGCACGGATGGCTGCGGCGGCGTCCCGGTCGGCATCTCTCGCTGCCCTCAGGACCGCGGTCACCAGGCGGCGGGCCTCGGCCGCGGCCATTCGTTGCTCATCGGAGGGGTCTGTGCCGACGGTGACGACGCTGTCCGCAGTCAGGCGCAGCCCGTACCGGGAGGCCATGACCTCCGCCTCGTCGAGCAGGGCCTTGGCCGGCCGGAGCGAGTCCGCGGCGGCGAACAGCGCCCGGCGCGCGAGGTCGACCGCGTCGAGGAGCTGCTGGGCGGCACGGAGCTGGGCTCGCGCGGACGCGAGGGCCTGCACAGCCCCGTGCCCGGTCCACCCGCGCTGCACGAGGCGGATCGTGTCGCCGAGGTCGGTGACGACTCCTTCGAGGTCACGACGGACCCCGTCCACGTCACCAGCAGCGGCCTCCAATGCGGCGGGGTGCCAGCGGTGAAGCAGGAACGTCGTGACGGTCACACCGGCTCCCACGACGTTCGCGACAACCGCTCGCGCGCCTGACCGTCCGTACCGTCGTACGCGGCCATTGCAGCTTCGGCCTCACGGGTCCACGACTCCACCGCATGCCGCAATGCCCGCACACGCGATACCAGCTCGACACCGACGTCTGCGAGCGCCAGGGCGAGCTCACCGCCAGGAACTGCGCTGGCTGCGGCATCGACCGCGTCCCCCACCCGTCCCGCGCGCGCCGCCCTGTCACCGGCATCCCTTGCCCGGCCGAGCGCCAACTCGACCTGCCCACGACTGACCTCGAGCACACCTGCCCCCTCGTGCGTGCCCGGATCGTCCCACAAACACCTGCTCAGGTGTGGCGGGTTTCCGCAGGTTCACCCACGCGGCAGGGTCACCTGCGCGCGCACGCAGATGGGCCCCTCGACGGTCCGCGCCAGGGCCGCGTCGAAGACCTCGGGGGACGAGTCGAGCGCGTCGGTCAGCCGACGGCGAGGACGAGCGGGTGGACCGCGGCGGCGCCGGCCTCGCGCAGCAGGTGCGCGGCGACCGTGAGGGTCCAGCCGGAGTCGGTGCGGTCGTCGACCAGCAGCACCGACCGGCCCGGCAGGCCCTCGGCCGCCGCCGGGGCCAGGTCGAGCGCGAGCCGCCGCCACACGCCGGCGAGCCGCGTGGCCGAGTTCACGTCGTGCCGGCCGGGCGGCATGCCCTCGCGCGGCGCGACCCGCCCGACCACCGGGACGCCCAGGTGCCGGGCCACGCCCTGCGCCAGGTGCTCCACGAGGCGCGGCCGGGTCGTCGACGCCACGAGCACGACGCCGTCGACCGCCGGGCGCCACGCGTCGAGCACCGCGAGGGCCGGGCCGCGCAGGTCCGCGGGCAGCTCGCCGTCGACGGGCTCGCCGTCGGGCCCGGGCGCGAAGAGGGCACGAAGCGACTGGCCCCAGCCGATCCCGTCCAGGCGCGCCACCGCACGGCCGGGCTCGGCCTGGAGCTCGGGCGGGATGCGGCCCGACACCGCGACCCCGAGGGTCGCCATGCCGCTCGGCCACTGACGCCGCGGCAGCACCTCGACGCCCGGCACCCGGGTGGCGTCGCGTGCCGCGTCCACCGCGTCGGCGTCGGGCACGACGTCGGGGAAGGCGGCCCCGCAGCCGTCGCACCGGCCGCAGGTCCAGCCCTCGGCGAGGTCCGGGTCGTCGAGCTGGGCGCGCAGGAACGCCATGCGGCACCCGTCGTGCGCCGCGTACGCGAGCATCGCCTCCTGCTCCGCGCCACGGGTGGCGGCGACGCGCGCGTAGCGCTCGGCGTCGTACGTCCAGGGCTCGCGCGTGGCGACCCAGCCGCCGCGCACCCGGCGCACCGCGCCGTCGACGTCGAGCACCTTGAGCATCGCCTCGAGGCGGGAGCGCCGCAGGTCCACCCGGGACTCGAGCGCGGGCAGCGACATCGGGCCGTCGGCGCCCGCCAGCACGTCGAGCGTCGCGCGGACCGCCTCCTCGGGCGGGAACGACTGGTCGGCGAACCACTGCCACACCGCGCGGTCGTCGGTGCCGGGCAGGAGGAACACGTCGGCGCGGGTGGTGGCGCGCCCCGCGCGGCCGACCTGCTGGTAGTACGCGATCGGCGAGGGCGGCGCGCCGACGTGCACGACGAACCCCAGGTCGGGCTTGTCGAAGCCCATGCCCAGCGCGGAGGTCGCCACGAGCGCCTTGACGCGGTTGGCGAGCAGGTCCGCCTCGCACTCCAGGCGCTCGGCCGGGTCGGTCTGGCCGGTGTACGCGCGGACCTCGAGGCCCGCCTTGCGCAGGGCGGCCGCGACCTGCTCCGCCTGGGCGACCGTGAGGCAGTAGACGATGCCCGAGCCCGTCAGGCGCGGGACGTTCTGCGTCAGCCACGCGACCTGGCCGGCGTGGTCGGTGCGGGCCCGCACGGCCAGGTGCAGCGACTCCCGGTCCAGCGCCCCGCGCAGCACGACGACGTCGCCACTCGCCCCGTGCTCGAGCTGCTCGGCGACGTCGGCGGTCACCCGGGCGTTCGCCGTCGCCGTCGTCGCGAGCACGGGCGTGCCCGCGGGCAGGTCGGCGAGCAGGTCGCGGATGCGGCGGTAGTCGGGGCGGAAGTCGTGGCCCCAGTCGGAGACGCAGTGCGCCTCGTCGACGACGAGCAGTCCTGCGTCGGCGGCCAGGTGCGGGAGCACGCCGTCGCGGAAGTCGGGGTTGTTGAGGCGCTCCGGCGAGACGAGCAGCACGTCCACCTCGCCCGCGGAGACCCGCTCGTGGATCGCCTCCCACTCGGTGGTGTTCGCCGAGTTGATGGTCTCCGCGACGATCCCCGCGCGCCGCGCGGCGTCGACCTGGTTGCGCATGAGCGACAGCAGCGGCGACACGATGACCGTCGGACCGGCGCCGGCCTCGCGCAGTAGCGCCGTCGCCACGAAGTACACGGCCGACTTGCCCCAGCCCGTTCGCTGCACCACGAGCGCCCGCGCCCGGTCGGCCACGAGCGCGCGGATCGCCGTCCACTGGTCGGGCCGCAGCCGCGCGTCCGGCGAGCCGACCAGCGCCGCGAGGACCTCCTCGGCGCGGGCGCGCAGGGCGGCGTCGTCGGCGGGCGGGGCGGGCCGAGGGCCGGCGGGGGCGTCCGTCACCCGGCCAGTCTCCCGGCGGGCGGTGACACGGGCGACCGCTCGTCCTCCGGCGAGCGGCGACGTCGGGCCGGCGGGACCGAGCGGGCCGGGCCGGAGAAATGCGTGCGGGACGCCGGGCCGGCCGGGGCGTAGGCTCTCGCCCTTGTGGGTCGGCTGCTCGAGGCACTGGTTCCCGCGCGCCTCGGCGTCGGGTTCCGGTGGGTGCTGGGCTCCTCCTGGCTGACCAACCTCGGGGACGGCATCGTCCTCGCCGCCGGACCCCTCCTCGTCGCCTCGCTCACCGAGGACGCGCGACTCGTCGCTCTCGGCGCGACCCTCCAGTGGCTGCCGCCGCTCCTCTTCGGCCTCCTCGCCGGCGCCCTCTCGGACCGCCTGGACCGGCGGCGGCTCGTCATCGTCGTCAACCTCGTGCGCGCGGGCGTGCTCGTGCTGCTCGCGACGGCGATCGTCACCGGGCACGTGTCGATCGGCATCGTGCTCGGCGCGCTGTTCCTGCTCGGCACCAGCGAGGTGTTCGCCGACAACACCGCCTCGACGCTCGTGCCCATGCTCGTGCGGCGCGACGACCTCGCCGTCGCGAACGCCCGCATCCAGGCCGGCTTCATCACGGTCAACCAGCTCGCCGGGCCGCCGATCGGGGCGGCGATGTTCGCGGCCGCGTCCGCCGTGCCGTTCGCGGCCGAGGCGGTGCTCGTCGTCGCGGGCGCCGTCCTGGTCTCGCGGCTGCGGCTGCCCCCGCACGGCCGGGATCGCGCGGAGGCGCACATCGGCCAGGACATCGCCGACGGCGTCCGGTTCGCCGTCCGGCACCCGGCGGTCCGCACGCTGATCCTGACGATCTTCACGTTCAACATCACGTACGGCGCGGCGTGGTCCGTGCTCGTCCTCTACGCCACGCGCCGGCTCGGCATGGGCGAGGTCGGGTTCGGCCTGCTCACCACCGTCAGCGCCGCCGGCGGCCTCGTCGCGACCCTCGCCTACGGCTGGATCACCCGGCACGTCTCGATGGCCGACCTCATGCGGATCGGCCTCGTCATCGAGACGCTCACGCACGTCGCGCTCGCCCTCACGACGCGGCCGTGGGTCGCGCTCGCGATCATGTTCGTGTTCGGCGCGCACGCGTTCGTGTGGGGCACCACGTCGATCACCGTGCGGCAGCGCGTCGTGCCCCTGCCCCTGCAGGGCCGGGTGAACTCGGTCAACGTCGTCGGCAGCTTCGGCGGCCTCGTCGTCGGGTCCCTCATCGGCGGCAGCATCGCCGAGCACTGGGGCGTGACCGCGCCGTTCTGGTTCGCCGCGGCCGGGTCCGCGCTGTTCGTCGTCGCGATCTGGCGGCAGCTGCGGCACATCGCGCTCGCCGACGCCTCGCCCGTCGTCGACGAGGGCGTCGAGGCGGACCTCGAGGAGGGCTGAGCCCGCCCTCGGGGCCACCCGACGCCGTCGCCTCCTATCCGCGGGGCCCGCCCGACGCCGTCGCGTCCTACCCGCGCCGGCCCACCACCCGGGCCGTCGCCGCGAGGCCCGCCACGGTCCACAGGCCGAGGACGAGGAAGGCGCCCCCGACGTCGGGCACCAGGCCCTCGGTCAGCCCCGCCCGGATGACCTGCGCCATCGGGGCGAAGGGCAGCACGTCGTGCACGGTCGCGAGCCAGCCCGGCAGGTTGCTCGCCGGGTACACGATCGGCGTGAACAGCAGGACGAGGAACACCGTCCCGTTCGAGACGAGGTTGATGACGAGCGGGTTGCCCACCGCGAGCGCGAGCCCGTACCCGACGGCCACGCACATGAGCACGGACAGCAGCACCGCGGGCACCAGCACGGGCGACAGGTGCAGCGTCACGCCGTAGCGCCAGACGCCGACGAGCAGCGCGAGCACCGTGCCGGGCAGGGCGAGCGCGGCGTTCACCGCGAACGACGCCGCGACGGTCGCCGAGCGCGGCACGGGGAACGACCAGATGACGTCGAACGTGCCGGCCAGGCGCTGCGTGGCGACCGCCGCCGGGACGAGCACGAAGCCCATCGGGACGAGCGCGAGGGTGGGGACGCCGGTCGCGATGAGGGTCGCGGTCGTGGCATCGATCTCCGGGTAGAAGAACCCGTACATGATCGCCATGCCGACGCCCATCATCATCTGCACGACGACGACGAGCGGCGCGTAGGAGCGGGTGCCCGCCCACTCGAAGCGTGCCGTCCCGGCGAAGGCCCGCCACCAGGCGGCCACGCGCCCGGTGCTCACGACAGGCACCGGGGTCACGGCAGTCGCGGTGGTCACGGGGCTCGTGGACGCGGTCACCGGCGCCTCCTCAGCTCGCGGACCGCCGCCGCGCCCGCGGCGAGGGCCCAGACGGACACGACCAGGTAGGCGCGGCCGACGTCGGCCGTGACCAGGCCGTCGGTCAGCGCGTCGCGGACGATCGTCGCCATGTGCGTGAGCGGCAGCCACTCGTTGACGCTCACCAGCCAGGCGGGCATCTGCTGCGCCGGGAACACCACGGGCGAGAAGCCGACGAGCCCGAAGGCCAGCACCTGCGTGACGAGCTGTATGACCCGGGGGTCGGTGATCGCGTAGGCCAGGGCGTAGCCGAGCATCGTGCCCGCGAACACCACGAGCAGCACCGCCGGGACGACGGCCGGGCTGATCGCGAGCTCGAGGTCCGGGTAGCGCAGGCGCGCGGCGAGCAGCGTGACGAGCATCGGTGGCACGCCCCCGACGAGGGTGACCACGTACCAGGCGGCCGCGGCCGCCGTCGTCGGCACCGGGAGCGACTGCAGGTAGTCGTAGCCGCCGCTGGTCTTCATGTCCGCCACGAGCTGCGGGCCCAGCAGCAGGCCGAGCAGGACGAGGTTGAACACGGGCGCGCCGGTGGAGACGTAGGCGGCCATGATCGGCGGCACCTCGTCGAAGAAGAGGGCGACGCCGAGGACGTAGCCGACGCCGAGGAGCACCTGCACCAGGGCGAGCAGCATGAGCCACATGCGCATGCTCGCCAGGTGCCAGCGCACCATCGTGCGGAAGCCGGCGAGCCAGTAGGACGGGCCGGAGCGGAGCGTCTCCGTGGGCGCGACCGGGCGGTCCGGGGCGACGGCCGTGACGGGCGCGGCGGTCACGGTCGGGCCTCGCTCGCGGGTCGCTCGGGACCGGCCCCGGTGGAGGCACCGGCCCCGGCGGCCGCGCCGACGGGCTCGGGGGCGTCGTCGTCGGCGGAGGTGTGGCCGGTGAGGCGCACGTAGGCGTCCTCGAGCGTGGAGGCGGCGAGCGCGTACTCCTCGGCCGTGCCGTCGTCGACCAGGCCCTGCGCCCACTCGATGCCGATGCCGGCCTCCTCCTCCGCGACGGTGCCCACGAGGTTGTTGCCCACGCGGACAGGGGCGCGGTACCAGGCGGGGGCTTCCGGCGTCGGGCTGCCCGGCGCGAGCATGACCTGCAGGCGCAGGCGGCCGCGGTCCTCGGCCTTGAGCGAAGAGGGCGTGCCCTCGGCGACGACGCGGCCCTCCATGACGACGGCGAGCCGGTCCACGGCCTTCTCGGCCTCGAGCACGTTGTGGGTGACGAGCAGGACGGCGCACCCGAGGTCGGACAGGGCCCGCACCTGGCGCCACAGGAGGCGGCGGCGCAGGGGGTCGACGTCGTTGGTGGGCTCGTCGAGGATCACCAGGCGACCGGGGACCACGGTGGCCATCGCGAAGCCGACGAGGCGCTTGACCCCGCCGGACAGGCTCGCCCCCGTCGCGGAGCGCCACTCGCCGATGTCGAGGGCGTCGACGAGCTCGGCGGTGCGGCGGCGGACGGCGGTGCGCTCGCCCCCGCGGATCCGGCCGGTGAGCTCGATCGCCTCGGTGACCTTGAACGAGTCGATGGGCATCTGCGCCTGCGGCAGGTACGAGCACAGCTGCCGGGCGACCTCGGGGTGGGCGACGAGGTCGTGCGGGCCGATGCTCAGCGAGCCGGACGTCGGGGCGAGCAGGCCGATGACCTGCTTGACGAGCGTGGACTTGCCGGCGCCGTTGGGTCCGAGGAGGCCGTACACCTCACCGGGTTCGATGCGCAGCGAGATGCCGTCGTTCGCGCGGACGCCGCCCTTGTAGACCTTGGTGACGTCCTGCGCGCGGAAGGCCCAGTCGGTGACGGGGGTCGTCGGGCTCGGGGATGTGGGCACGAGGGCCTCCGGTCGGTCGAGACGCATGTCGAGATATAACGCGTGTGCGGCGGAGACGTTATATCTCGTCTTGCCGGGCGCGCAACGGGTTCCGCCGGCGGGATCGTCCGGAACCGTCCCCGGGCCGGTCCGGTCGCCGAACGACCCACCCCCGGGGCGGCGCGTGGCTACGCTGCCGAGCGGGAGGTCACGGTGCGGACGGCGCGGGCACGGAGGCGGCCCCTCGTCGTCGTCGGCGCGGTGCTCGGCGGGGCCCTCCTGGTCCTCGGGAGACGTGGTTCGGCGCCGTGACCGACCGCTACCCGCTCATGCTCACCGAGTGGGGGTTCCTGGACGAGAACCGCGCCGACGGGCCCGCCTACCTCGCCGGCGACGCCGACGGGTACGGGCGCCCGCTGCTCGACGCCCTCGAGCGGGAGGGTGCCGCCGGCTGGGTCGCGTGCTGGTGGGTCGAGGGGTGGTCGCCGCCGATGTTCCGTGCCTCGGACGACGGCGAGCTCGGCGAGCCGACCGCGTGGGGTGCGTTCGTGCTCGCCGAGCTCGCTCGTGACTGACGCCGCGGGCGGCCGGCGCGTGACGTGCGGTCGCCGGCCGCCCGGGCTCACCAGGTGGAGTCGCCGCGGATGACGACGTCGCTGCCGCCGTCGATGAAGACGACCTGGCCGCAGACGTGCGTGTTCACCGGGCTGATGAGCCAGGCCAGCAGCTCGGCCGGGGCGGTGGCCTCCATGAACCCGTTGAGCGGCATCGGGACCATGTGGGACAGCGACTCGCGCTGCTCCTCGGTGGCCATGAGGTCCGCGGTCATCGGGGTGACGACCACGCCCGGGCCGATCGCGTTGAGCGGGATGCCGGCCCCGGCCCAGTCCGGCCCGGCCGCGACGCGGCGCATCCAGCGGCAGATCGCCGCCTTGGTGCTCGAGTAGATCGACTGCGCGGCCTCGGTGCCCGCGAGCTCCTCGGCCCGCTGGAGCGCCTCGGCCTCGTCGCCGGCGAGCATCGCGTCGACGAGCGTCTCGTCCGTCGGCATGAGGCTCGCCATCGAGGCGGTGAGGGCGGCGCGCGGCGCGTCGGAGCCGCTCAGCAGGGGGCGCAGGCCCTCGAGCGTCGCGACGGCGCCGAAGTAGTTGACCCCGACGGTGGCGGGCGTCGGCGTGGCCAGGCCCGCGTTGGCGACGATCGCGTCGATCCGGCCGCCCGAGAGCTCACGGACCTTCTCGACCATGGTCGAGCGCCCCTCGTCGGTGGTGAGGTCCACGTCGACGTCGGCGTCGCGCAGGTCGACGCCGATGACGCGGTCCCCCCGCGACTCGAGGAGCTCCTTGAGGGCCTTGCCGATGCCCGAGGCAGACCCGGTGACGACGACGGTGCGCATGTCCCCTCCTCATCGAGTGCGGTTCCTTGATCACCACGGTAGATCCGGTGCGCAAGCGGTGCCGCGGACCTTTGTCCCGCTCTCTCGTGGTGGCCTGGCCAGGGAAAACGCCGGATTGCTCCGGTCACGGCCGGGCTGCGGCCGACGTCCGTTGCAAGCGTTCCGGCTGCCGGATCGATAGCGTTCGACCCGTGGACGCCGTGCTCGACGTGCTGGCCGCGTCGCCGCTCCTGACGATCTTCGTCGTCGTCGGGCTCGGCACCGCGCTCGGCGCCGTGCCGTTCGGGCCGCTACGCTTCGGCGCCGCGGGTGCGCTCTTCGTGGGGCTGGCCGTCGGGGCGCTCGACCCGCGGCTCGGCGAGGGGCTCGCCCTGCTGCAGACCCTGGGCCTCGCCCTGTTCGTCTACACGGTCGGTCTCGCCGCCGGCAGCACGTTCTTCCGCGACCTGCGCCGCCAGCTCCCGCTCATGTCCGTCGCCGTGGCCGCGATCGTCGTCTCCGCCGCCGTCGCCGGGCTGCTCGGCGCGGTCCTCGGGTTCTCGGGCCCGCTCACCGCGGGCGCGTTCACCGGTGCCATGACGTCGACGCCGGCGCTCGCCGCCGCGTCCACGGCCGCCGGGACGTCCGAGCCCGCGGTCGGCTACGCGCTGACGTACCCGGTCGGCGTGGTGCTGTCGATCCTCGCCGTCGCGCTCGTCGTCGGGAAGCGGTGGCCGAGCCGGCGCGACCCCGAGCCGGCCGCCGGCGTCGGGCTCGTCGCCGTGACCGCGCGCGTCGAGCGCGAGACCCCGATCGACGAGGTGCCGGGCTTCGCCGCGAACGAGGTGCGCATGTCGTACCTCGCGCGCGACGACCGCACCCGCGTCGTGCGGCCCGACGAGCGCCTGCACCCGGGGGACCGGGTGGTCGTCGTCGGGCCGGAGCCGGCGGTGGTGGCGGCCCTCGCCCATCTCGGGCGTGAGGAGGAGGAGCACCTCGCGCACGACAGGACGTCCGTCGACAACCAGCGCTTCGTGGTCTCCGACCGGCGGGTCGCCGGGCGCACGGTCGCGGAGCTCGACATCCCGGGCCGGTTCGGCGGAGTCATCACCCGTGTGCGCCGCGGCGACCTGGACCTGCTCGCCCGCGACGACCTCACGCTCGAGCTCGGCGACCGCGTCCTCGCGGTCGTGCCGCGCGACCAGCTCGCCGCGGTGTCCGCGTTCCTGGGCGACTCCGAGCAGCGCGTGTCCGAGATCGACGCGCTCTCGGTGGGCATCGGGATGGCGCTCGGCCTCCTGCTCGGGCTCGTCACGATCCCGCTGGGCGGCGGGACGACGTTCGCGCTCGGTTCCGCGGCCGGCCCGCTCATCGTCGGGATGGTGCTCGGGCGTGCCGAGCGCACCGGGCCGCTCGTGTGGGGCCTGCCCCGCGCCGCCAACCTCACGATCCGCCAGCTCGGCCTGCTCTTCTTCCTCGCCGCCGTCGGCCTCGGCTCCGGGCAGGCGTTCGCCGCCGAGGCGTTCACCGCGACCGGCGGCCGCGTGGTCCTGGCCGGCGCCGTCGTCGTCGCCGTGGCCGCGGTGGTGCTCATGGTGGGCGCGCGCCTCGTCGGGTCGAGCGCGCCCCGCGCCGCCGGTGCGCTGGCCGGCCTCGTCGGGCAGCCGGCGGTGCTCGCGCACGCGGCCTCGCGCGTCACGGACGAGCGGGTCGAGGCGGGCTACGCGACGCTCTTCGCGCTCGGGATCATCGTGAAGATCCTGCTCGTGCAGGTCCTCGTCGGGCTCTGACGCGCGGCGCCACCGCGCCCCGGTACCGCGGGCGCCGGTGCCGAGGGCCTACGCGGGCAGCTCGGCCCAGCGGCGCTCGGCCTCCGCCACCACGCGCGCCGGCAGCTCCCCTGCGAACGGCGCGAGCTCGAGCCGCCGTCGCGACCCCGAGCCGGCGGTCCGCCACGTCGCCACGGCCCGGCCGTCCACGACGAGGGTCGGCCGGAACACCCCGTTCCCGCCCGGCACGACGAGGCCGGCGTGCTCGGGCGCGAGGGTCGCGGTCCGGTCGGCGTAGCCGAGGACGATCTCGTCGAACCCCGGCAGCAGGAACAGCCGGGCCGCGTCGCGCCGCCCGTGCCCCTCGTACGCCTCGAGCGTCTCCGGCGCGAGGAGGTGCTCGACGCCGTCGACGGTGATCGTCGCCAGCGCCTCGCGCGCCGCGGCAAGCCCGGCCCGCGCGTCGGCCGCGGGCATGCCGGTCCACCGCTGCAGGTCCGCGAGCGTGGCCGGACCGTGGCCCCGGAAGTACCGCAGCGCGACCTCCGCGACCGCCTCCTCCCGGGACGGACGGCGGGGTCGCGCGACGTGCTCCGCCACGAGGACGAACCGCTGCTCGCCCTCGCGGTAGGGCCCGAGGCACACGACCCCGCGCTGCGCGAGCTCGGCGAGCAGGTGGTAGCCCCGGCCTCCGGAGGTCGCCAGCCCGGCGTCGTCCCACACCGCGAGGATCTCGGCCCGCGTGAGACCGCCGCCCGCGAGCGCGGACTCGGCGAGCGCGCGGGCCTGGTCGACGTCCTCCTCGGACAGGCCCAGCTGCGCGCGCCGCTTCGCCGCCGCCGCCCGGGGGCGCGCTGTGAGCAGCTCGACCAGCCACGGGAGGTCCTCCGCGAGGACGGTGTGCAGCGTGCCGCGCATCGGCCACGTGCGCGCGAGCTCGCCGGCGTCGAGCGCGGCGCGGACGTCGTCGCGCGTGCCGCCGCAGCGCAGCGCCACGGACAGCAGCGACCCGGGCTCGTCCTGCGCCTGCAGCGCGAGGAGGTGTCCGACGACGTCGCGCGGCGAGGCGAGCGGCGGCCCCGCCACGCGCTGGGCGAGCAGGCGCAGGAGGGCGACGTCGTGCGGCCTCATGTCCGCAGTGAACCAGCCGCGGGCGACACGTTCCCGGGGAGGCACCCCCGCGGAGGCCCCCGCGGAGGCGTCCCTCGGTCCCGCGCGCGTCGCGGGCCCGCATGTCCCGGCGCCGGGCCCCCACCGGCCGGTACGGTCGCCGGGACGGGTGGCCGCCGCGGCCCGCCCGGGGAGGGACACCATGGCACGCCGGTCCGTCGTCCTCGCCCTCGCGGGCGCGCTGGTCGCCCTCGTGGTCGTGGTCGCCCTCGTGCTGCCGGGCGGCCCGCTCGCGCCCGACGCCGAACCCGACCCGGGCTCCGACGCCGCGCCCACCGCGCCCGCGGACCCGCAGCCCGCCCCGGAGCCGGCGGCCCCGGACCCCGCGCAGGACCCCGGCGTCGACCCCGAGCTCCAGGCGCAGCGCGACGCGGCGTTCGCGCAGATCGTGCGCCGCGACCCGGCCGACCCGTACGCGATGGGCGACGTGGACGCCCCCGTCGTCATGGTGGTCTTCGCGGACTACCGCTGCGGCTACTGCGCGCGTCACGAGGCGGAGGTCGCCCCCGCGCTCGCGGAGTACGTGGCCGACGGCGTGCTGCGCGTCGAGTGGCGCGACTTCGCGCGCGTGACGGAGCAGTCGCCCGCCATCGCGGCCGCGGCGCGCGCTGCCGGGCTGCAGGGCCGGTTCTGGGAGTACCACGACCGGCTGTACGCGGACTTCGCCACGCAGCCGCAGATGGACGACGCGTACCTGCGCCAGGTGGCCACCGACCTCGGCCTCGACGTCGCGGCGTTCGACGCCGACCGCGCCTCCGCCGAGGTCGTGTCGGCGGTGCACGCCGACGCGGCGATCGGCGAGGCGATCGGCGTGTCCGGCACCCCCGCGTTCCTCGTCAACGGCTGGCCCATCGCGGGCGCCCAGCCGCTCGAGGTGTTCCGCGCGGTGATCGAGGCGGAGTACACGCGCGCGACGGGCCCCACGACGACCTGACGCGCCGCGACCACCTGACGCCGCGCCGCCCGGGTCGTCAGGCCGTAGGCCCGCGGGCCCGCGGGCCTACGTCGCCGGCGCCTGCGCGTCGGCGTCCCAGGAGCGCGGCCCGAGGTCGGGGACCATGCGCTCGTACGGGCCGGAGAACAGCGGCGAGGAGATGAGGTAGTCCGCCGACGCGAGGTTCGTCGCGGTCGGGACGTTCCACACCGTGGAGATCCGCAGCAGCGCCTTGACGTCCGGGTCGTGCGGCTGCGCCTCGAGCGGGTCCCAGAAGAAGATGAGGACGTCGAGGCCGCCCTCGGCGATCCGGGCGCCGATCTGCTGGTCCCCGCCGACCGGCCCCGACAGGAACCTGTGCACGCGCAGCCCGAGCTCGTGCTCGAGCATCGTGCCGGTCGTCCCGGTCGCGTACAGGTCGTGACCGGCGAGGGTGTCGCGGTTGTGCGCCGCCCAGCGCAGCAGCTCGGTCTTCATGTTGTCGTGCGCGACGAGCGCGATCTGCCGCCGCGTCACCGCACGCACGCGGTCGTCGCCCGGCTCCGCGCCGGGGGTCGCGGCCGGTGCCCCCCGTCCGACGGCGTCGCCCGCCCGGGAGTGGAAGGCGCGGTGCAGCGCACGGACCTCCTCGGTGAGCTCGGGCGCGGGTCCCTCGACGACGACGCCGGGCGCCACCTGCTCGACGGGCAGCGGGCGGACGGGCGCGGGCGGCACGCCGAGCTCGGCGAGCCAGTCGACGAGCTGCGCGGACGACGCCGCGTACACGATCCGCCCGAGCCCGACCCACGCGTGCGCGGCCGCGCACATGGGGCAGTGCTCCCCGGAGGTGTAGACGGTGGACGCGGCGCGCTCGTCGGGCGTGAGGTGCTCGGCCGCCCAGCGCGCGAGCGCGAGCTCCGGGTGGCGGGTGCGGTCGCCGCCGGCGACGCGGTTGTGGTCCTCGGCGAGCACGCGCCCGTCGGGGCCGACGAGCACGGAGCCGAAGGGCTCGTCGCCGGCCTCGAGCGCCTGCCGGGCCAGGTCGACGCAGCGGCGCAGGTGCACCAGGTCACGGTCCTCCATGCGCCCATGCTGCCGCCCGGGCGCGCGCGGGGACAGCCGCCGTCCGCGGGGACGGTCGCGCTCGCAGGCGGGTCAGCCCTCGCGGGTGACCGCGCGCGCGATGGCGAGCGCGTCGCGCAGGCAGTGCATGTACTGCTGGGAGACGGCGACCGGGTCGTGGCCGGCGGCGATGACGCCCTCGACGTCGGACTGCTCGTGCGCCCGCACCGCCCGCAGGACCGCGCCGAGCGGGCCGGCGCCCTCGGCGATCGCGTCCGCGACGAGCGAGGACACGCCGACCTTCTCCAGCAGCACGGGCACCGGGAGCTCGAGCTGCTCGGCGAGCGCCGACAGCATGCCGACGGTGTAGCCCGCGGTGTCGTCCGAGAGCGCCTCGCACGTGGCGGCCCGGGCGAGGATGAACCAGAGCCGGTCCATCGCGTCGGGGCGCGCGTCGAGCGCGAGCGCGGTGACGAGCGTGGAGACCTCGACCGGCCCCAGCAGCACGACCGCCTGGTGCACCGTGTCGACCTGGTGGGACAGCGCGTAGGCGCCGCTGTTGACGAGGTGCAGCACGCGCAGCGTCAGCACCGGGTCGGTCTCGATGACCTGAGCGACGTCGCTGACGGACACCTCGGGCCGGCTGAGCAGGTCGAGGATCGTCAGGCACTGGGCCTCGCCCGCGCGCAGCACGCGGGCGCCGGAGCCCTGCTGCGGGCGCGCGTGCCCGACGCCGTCGGGCGGGCCGGCGGCGTGACGGCCGGCGGGCCCGGGGTGCCCGGGCGCGGCCGGGGGCTCGGTGCGCTGCGTCGGGACCGCCGCGAGGCCGTTGGCGACGTGGGCGTCGAGGGGCACGGTCCCGCCGCGCAGGCCGTCGACGCCGGCGGCGCGGCACGCGTCCACCAGCGCGGGCGTGGCCGCGTCGCGCGCGAGCACCCGCACGCCGTGGCGGTGCGCGTCGTGCACGAGCTCGGCCAGCGACGGGCCGTCGTGCAGGGAGCGCGGGTCGACGACGACGAACGCCAGGAACGGCAGCAGCTCGCGCTGGGCGGGCGCGCCGCGGTAGTCGACGAGCGCGAGCGCCATGCCCAGGGCGCGCAGCGCGGCGGCGCGCGCCTCGGCGGACGTGGTCGCCGCGAAGCCGACGGGCAGGTCGAGCACGAGCCGGCCGGGGACGGCGGGCGTGGGCACGAAGCCCTCGAGCATCGCCGGGGTCGACGGGAGGAACGCGTAGCGGTCCGCGACGAGGTTGGGCAGGTCGAGCTCGAGGTAGACGGCGTCGACGTCGACGCCGGGCGCAGGGTCCACCGTGACCGTGTAGCCGATGATCTTGCCGTCGAGGGAGACGACGGGAGAACGGTGCACGCTCGCCGGGACCATGCCCGCGTCGGGGCGCGGCGCGGTCCGGGCAGCGAGGGGGGTGCCGGGAAGCTGCACGGGATCTTCCTTCCGTCGACGTCTTCCGTGGGATCGGCAGGAGGACGGCGCCGGTGAGGGGTCCGGCGGGTGAGCCGGTCAGGCGGCGGCGAGCGGTGCGCGCAGCGGCCACTCGTCGCCGTCGAGCACCACCTGCAGCGCGGCGCCCGTGGCCGGGTTGACCGCGACCGGGGCGAGCAGGTTCGCCGTCGGCGGCTGGCCGCCCTCACCCGGGTGCACGACGACGAGCAGCACCGGCTCGGCGTCGCCCAGGCCGAGCGCGGCCTTGGTGTCGGCGTCGATGGTCGGGGCGTACTCGGGGACGTAGACCCGCGGCGGGATGAGGAACAGGCGCACGCCCTCGCGCTCCGTGGAGCGCATCGCGAAGAGCGCGCCGACGTCGTCGAGCGCGTCGAGCGAGAACCGGCGCAGGGTCATCAGGCCCGGGGGCGCCGTCACGAACTCGAGGGTCTCCGGGACCGTCTGCACGGCGGTGTCACCGACCGCCACCCGAACGCTCATCGCAGGAAGTCCAGCAGGCTCGGCTGGAGGACGCGAGCGGTGGCGCCGAGCGCGGCCTGGTAGGCCACCTCCTGCGCCTGCAGCTCGACGAGCATCTCGGCGAGGTCGATGTCCTCGATCGCGGAGATCTGGCCCTTGAGGTCGGCGGTGGCCTTCGCCATCGCCTGCTGGCCGGTCTCGAGCTGCTTGTAGCGCGTGCCGACGGACGCGAGCTCGCCGAGCATCGTGTTCATCCGCGCGTCGATCTCGTCGAGGCGCGGGCCGATCTCGCCGCCCGCGCGCAGCTCGGCCGCGATGCGGTCGAGCATGGCGAAGACGGTCTCGACACCGGCGGCGTCGTCGCCGAACACCGCGTTGCCGGGGCTGTCCGCGCGGACCTGGGTCTCCGGGCCGATGCGGCGCTGGACCGAGCCGGCGTCGTGGCCCTGCCACACGTAGCTGCGGGTGCCGTCCGGGGCGACCTCGACGCGGTAGGCCGCGCCGCCGTCGGTGGTGCCCGCGAACACGGGCCGGCCGAGGTAGCTGGAGTTCGCCTGCTCGAGGAGCGCGTCGCGCAGGCCCTCGAGCTCCGTGGCGATCGCGTTGCGGGTCACCTCGTTGCCGGTGCCGGAGCTCGCGCCCTGCACGACGAGGTTGCGCGCCTGGCGGAGCGCGGTGATCGAGGCCTGGAGCGAGGAGTCGACGGTGGTGAGCCAGCCGATGCCGTCCGCGGCGTTGCGCGCGTACTGCTCCGTGACGCGCAGGTCGCCGCGCAGGCGCATCGAGCTCGCGGTGCCCGCGGGGTCGTCGGAGGGCTTGGTGATGACCTTCCCGCCGGAGACGCGGCCCTGGAGGTCGGACATCTTCGACAGGTTGAGCTGCAGGTTGGCCAGGGTGGAGCGCTGGACCGTCTGGTGCGTGACCCGGCTGATCACCGCTTACCTCCCCACCACGCCCGTGCGGTTGATGAGCACGTCGAGCATCTCGTCGATCGCGGTCATCACGCGGGCCGCGCCCTCGTACGCCCGCTGGAACGCGAGCATGTTGATCGTCTCCTCGTCCAGATCGACGCTGGCCGAGGAGAGTTGAAGGGTCTCGGCGGTCGAGCGCGCGGCCTCGGTGACCTGGGCGCGGCGCTCGGCGCTGCGGGCGCGCACGCCGAGGTCGACGACGAAGTCGCGCCACAGCGCGTCGGGCCCGCCCTCGGCGTCCGCCAGGCGGGAGATCGCGTCGGCCATGGTGCCGTCGAAGGGGCCGCCGCCGGGCGCGCCCACCGCGACGAGGTCGGCCGTGACGGCGACGCGCAGGCCGAGCGCGGCGGGCTTGCCGGCGTCGAAGGCGAAGAAGTCGCCGCCGGGCACCTCGGTGCCGTCGGGGCCGGGGCGGACGGCCGTGCCGTGCACCTCGTTGACCTTGGTGGCCAGGGCGGTGGCGATCGCGTCGTACCGGGCCGCGGCCTGGGCGAGGTGCCCGCCGTCGGCCTCGGGCGCGAGGCTCTCGAGGACCGAGGAGAGGCGGCCGCCGTCGAGGGTGACGGGGGCGCCGGTGCCGGACCAGACGAGGCGGACTGCGTCGGGCCCGCCCGGCGTCGCGGTCGCGATGCCCATGACGTGGCTGCCCTGCGCCTCGATGGGGTGCGCGACGACGCCGCGGACCAGCGCGTTCCCGCCGACCATGACGTCGACGGTGCCGTCGTCGCGGTAGCGCGCCTGGGCGCCGACGAGGCCGGACAGCGTGGTGATGAGGCGGTCGCGCTCGTCCATGAGCTCGTTCGCCGAGCCGCCCGAGACGAGGATCGACCGGATCTGCTCGTTGAGGTGCGCGACGGACTGCGCGGTGGTGTTGACGTCGGTGACGAGCGTGTCGGCCTCGGTGCGGGCCTGGATCCACTGCGTCTCGACGGCGCGGTAGCCGTCGGCGATCTGCTTGACCGCGTTGTCGGCGGCGCCGATGAGGACCTTGCGCGCGGCGGGGTCGTTCGGGTTGTTGCCGACGTCCTGCCAGGCGGCCCAGAAGGCCTGCAGCGTGGCGGCGAGGCCCGTGTCGGCGGGCTCGGTGAGCGTGGTCTCGAGGCGGGCGAGCGCGTCGGCGCGGTTTGCGGTGTAGGACGCGGTCCCGGTCGCGGAGCGCAGGCGTGCGTCGAGGAAGAGGTCGGCGACGCGCGTGACGCCGGTGACCTTGACGCCGTTGCCGGCGCCGACCTGCGCGGAGAACATCGACGGCGCGGACAGCGCCTGCACCGACTGCATGTCGACGCGCTGGCGCGTGTACCCCTTGGTGTTCGCGTTCGCGATGTTCTGGCCGGCGACCTCGAGCGCCTGGCGCTGCGCGATGAGCGACGAGAGGGCGGTGGACAGGCCGGAGAAGCTGCTCATGGTCACAGCGCCCGGTCGAGGATGCTGGCGTCCGCGGCGGTGGGCGCCGTCGCCCCGCGGTCGTCGTACGTCTGGACGCTCTCCTGCAGGCTGAGCAGGGTCTCCTGCGCGGCCCGGCTGGAGGAGGCCAGCAGCTCGCGGTTGCTCTCGGCGAGCTCGTTGACCTGCTCGGTGAGCTCGACGAACGCGCGGTGGTGCTCGCTGAGCAGCTCGCGCCACGGCGACGGGGCGGCCGAGGCGATCACGAGGAGGCTGCTGCCCTCGGGCACGCCGACCTCGCGGGCGGCGGCCTCGGCCTCGGCAGCCCGGCCGAGCTCGGCGGCGCGGATCTGCTCCAGGACGCTCTCCACCTCGCGGGTCGCGTGGCCCAGCCACTGCGTCTTGCCGCTGGTGAGGATGAGCTGCTCCTCCTCGAGCTTGAACAGCAGCAGCTCCAGGAGCTGGCGCTCACGCCAGAGCACCCCGGAGAACTCGTTCAGGCTCATGGTGGGCTCCTCGCTCGGCTCGTCGTGTGCACCGGTCCGGTGTCGATCACCGGGCCCATCGGCAGCCCCAGCGAGATTGTTACCGCTTTGCGTGCGCGGATGTCCCCGGACGCGCGGCCGATCCTCGGACCCGGGCCGGCGGGCCCGCGGGGGAGGCGGTACCCCGAACGGAGCAACGCGAGCCGCGGACACATGCCTCCGTTCGGGTGTTACGTGAGTCACGCGGGAGGTCGGCGGGGCTGTCGAGACGCGGCTCATGTCCGGAAATGAGGGCCTGGTCGAGTCGGACATTCCCGGTCCGGACCGGGCGCACCGGGGCCTTTCGGCGCCGCTCAGGCGGGCGGGTGAAGAAAGTCAAGGACTCCTCACGGCGCGTCGAACCCCTGGCTCGTGAGCCCCTCGATGTCTGACACCGACGCCCTGGTCGTCGAGCACCTCCCGCTCGTCGGCTACCACGTCAACGCGATGCTCGGCCGCGTGCCGGCGAGCGTCTCGCGTGCCGAGCTCGCGTCCGCGGGTGCGCTGGCGCTGGTGCAGGCCGCGCGCGCGTACGACCCGTCCACGGGCGTGCCGTTCGAGCGGTACGCGTCGCTGCGCATCCGCGGCGCGCTCGTCGACGAGCTGCGCGGCATGGACTGGCTCTCGCGCGGCGCTCGGCGTCGGGCCCGCCAGCTGGCGGAGATGAGCGACCAGCTCACGTCGAGCCTCGGCCGCACCCCCACGCGTGCCGAGCTCGCGACGGCCCTCGGCGTCGGCGAGGACGAGGTCGAGGCGGCGCGTGGCGACGCCGAGGTCAAGCTCCTCAGCATCGACGGCTTCGACACGACGGTGACCGACCTCGTGGTCGACTCCGGCCCCGGCCCCGAGCAGAGCGTCCTGGCCGCCGAGCGGCTGCGCTACCTGCAGGCCGGCGTGGAGTCCCTCCCGGAGCGCCTCCGCTACGTCGTCGAGCAGCTCTTCTTCCACGACCGCCCGGTGCACGAGCTCGCGGACGAGCTCGGCGTCACGCAGTCGCGCATCTCGCAGCTGCGCACCGAGGCGCTCGCCCTCCTCCGCGACGGCATGAACGCGAGCCTCGACCCCGAGCTGGTGCCGCGGGCGGCCCGGCCCGACGGCGTGGCCGAGCGTCGTCGGCGGGCCTACTTCGCCGCCGTCGCGGCCCGGGCCGCGGCGAGCGCGCAGACCGGCGCGGCCGCGTTCGTGCCGCACCAGCGCCACGGCGACCACGACACCGCGGAGGTGACCGCCGCCACCGCACGCCGGCTGTACGCCGGCTGACGCCCGAGGGACGACCGGCGCAGAACTTGCGACGAATCCCTCACGGCAGCGCCCGGGGCGCCGATGACAACGGTGCTCGCCCATGGAGGGGCGGCGGCCAGGACCCGCTTCAAGGAGGAGTTCACGATGGGTCTCTCGATCAACCAGAACATCGCGGCGATCAACAGCTACCGCAACCTGTCCAACACCCAGAACGACCTGAGCAAGAGCCTCGAGAAGCTCTCCTCGGGCTTCCGGATCAACCGGGCGGCCGACGACGCGGCCGGCCTGGCGATCAGCGAGGGCCTGCGCTCGCAGGTCGGTGGCCTGAAGGTCGCGGCCCGCAACGCGCAGGACGGCATCAGCGTCGTGCAGACCGCCGAGGGCGCCCTGACCGAGGTGCACTCGATCCTGCAGCGCCTGCGCGACCTCGCGGTCCAGGCGGCCAACGACTCGAACAACTCCGAGGCGCGCGCGAACATCTCCACCGAGGCCAAGTCCCTGGTCTCCGAGCTCGGGCGCATCGCCCAGTCCACGAACTTCAACGGCACCGCCCTGCTCAACGGTGCGGGGTCGCTGAACTTCCAGGTCGGGGCGGACGGCGACGCGAACTCCCGCATCACCGTCGACCTCGACAGCGCCCGGGTGGACACCATCGCCACCGCGCTGCAGGCGGCGTCGAGCTCCCGCGTCATCGCCGTGGCCAGCCCGACCGCCGTCACCGGCGACTGGGTGTTCTCCGTCGCCGACGAGACCGGCACGTTCGCCGACGTCACCGTCGAGATGGGCGCCGCGGGCACGTTCAAGACCACCCAGGACGTCGCCGCGCACCTGAACGCCGACGCCGGCTTCAAGGCGGCCAAGCTCGTCGCCGCGGTCGACAAGGACCAGAAGCTCGTCGTCACGCACCTGGACAACCGGCAGATCGAGACCGGCACCGGTGGCGCGGGCGCGGTCGGCACCGGCGGCGGCACCGGCGCGGCCCTGCCGGTCGGCACGACCGTGCTCGACTTCTCCGACCACGGTCAGGCGCAGGCCGCGATCGGCCTGGTCGACGCGCAGATCAAGTCGGTGTCCACGGCCCGCGCCGGCCTGGGTGCCCTGCAGAACCGGTTCGAGCACACGATCAAGAACATCAACGTCGCGGTGGAGAACCTGTCCGCGTCGGAGAGCCGGATCCGCGACACCGACATGGCCCAGGAGATGGTCAACTTCACCCGGGCGCAGATCCTGTCCCAGGCCGGCACGGCGATGCTCGCGCAGGCCAACCAGATCCCGCAGAGCGTCCTGTCGCTCCTGCGCTGATCGATCGCTGATCGACCCAGCCCGCTGACGCGGGCGCACAAGTCGGTATCGACCGGCGGCGGGAGGGCTCACACTGACCCGCCGCCGGTCGATCCATAGGCGGACACCTCGACGCGAGCGGCACCCCCAGGCGGCCCGGAGACCAGGAAGGAGCGGTCGTGGCCTCGTTCGGCATCGACGGCCTCGTCAGCGGCCTCGACACCACCTCCCTCATCAACCAGCTGATGCAGGTGGAGGCGGCGCCGCAGACGCTGCTGAAGAGCAAGCAGTCCAACGCGCAGTCGCTCGTCAGCGCGCTCCAGGCCCTCAACACCAAGGTCGCCTCGCTCGCCGAGAACGCGGCCAAGGTCGCCAAGGCCGAGTCCTGGGACGCCTACAAGGCCACCAGCTCGGCGTCGTCGGTCACCGCGACCTCGACCGCCGGAGCCCTGCCCGGCTCGCTCACCTTCTCCGTCGACTCCGTCGCGACGTCCCGGGTCGCCGTCTCCGCGGCCGTGCCCGACGACGGCACCCTCGTCACCGGCATGCCGCCCGCGGTGACCGTGCGCGGGGCCGGCGGCTCCCTCGTCACGGTGCAGCCGACGTCGGGCAGCCTCGCCGACATCGCCAAGGCCCTCAACGACGCGGCCGAGGCCGGCGTCAAGGCCACGGTCGTGCGGGTGACGAACGGCGAGACGCCGACCTACCGCATCCAGTTCACCGGCACCACGACCGGCACCGCCGGCGACTTCGAGGTGTTCGCGGGCACGGCCGACGAGGTCACCGCCGGCACCGCGACCCGCCTCGACACCGACGTCGTCCGCGCCGCCACCGACGCCACCGTGACGCTCTGGAAGGGCGTCCCCGGGCTCGAGCAGTCGTTCACGCAGTCGTCCAACACGTTCACCGGGCTCATGTCCGGCGTCGACATCACCGTCTCCAAGGTGACCGGTCCCGACGACGAGCCCGTCACCGTCACCGTCGCGCGCGACACCGACGCGCTGACCAAGATGGCCTCCGGTCTCGTGGGCGCGCTCGGCGTCGTGTTCTCCGAGATCTCCTCGCGCTCCGCGGTGACGACCACGACCAACGCCGACGGCACCACCAAGGTCACCGGCGGCCTCTTCACCGGCGACAGCGCGGTCCGCGGCATCCACCAGCAGCTCACCGAGGCCGCGTCCTACCCGGTGAACGGCGTCTCGCCGTCGGCCGTCGGCATCGTCCTCGGCCGCGACGGCTCCTTCACCTTCGACGAGAAGGTGTTCACCGAGGCCCTCGCCGAGGACCCCGCCAAGGTGCAGGCCGTCATCTCCGGGCTCGCGCAGCGCCTCTCCGACGCCGCGACCGCCATCTCGGACAAGTACGAGGGCAGCCTCACCCTCAAGATCCAGGGCCAGGAGAGCCTGGTCCGGGACATGGGCGTGCAGATCGAGGACTGGGACCGCCGGCTCCAGCTGCGCCGCGAGTCCCTCATGCGCACCTACTCCGCCCTCGAGGTCACGCTCTCCAAGCTCCAGTCGCAGTCCACCTGGCTCGCGGGCCAGCTCGCCACGTTGTCCGCCTCGGGGAGCAAGTGATGAACTACGCGGCCGGACGTACCCGGTACGTCGACGACTCCGTCTCCACCGCCAGCCCGGCGAAGCTCCTCACGATGCTCTACGACCGGCTGGTCGTGGACCTCCAGCGGGCCGAGGCCGAGCAGCAGGTCGGCGACCGCGCGGCCGCGAGCACGCACCTGGTCCACGCGCAGGACATCGTCAGCGAGCTCGCCGCCACCCTCGACGTCTCCGCCTGGGACGGCGCCAAGCAGCTCATGAGCGTGTACACCTACCTGCTCACCGAGCTCATCGGCGCGAACGTCAGCGGGGACCCCGAGCGCACCGCGGCCTGCCGCGAGCTCGTCGAGCCGCTGCGGGACGCGTGGCACGACGCCGCGAACCAGCTCGCCGGCAAGGCCGCCGCCAGCGCGACGCCGCTCGAGGTGGCGCAGACGCCGGTCGCCGGCCTCGGCGGGGTGTGGGAGGGCTGACGTGCCCGACACCGACTGGACGGCCGCCTGGGAGGCGGCCCTCGCGGAGCTCGAGCTCGACGTCGAGGCCGCCGAACAGATGCTCGCCGCCCGCGAGGTCGCCGAGGCGCCGCACACGACCTGGCAGCCGCCGTCGGGCCTCGGCCCGCTCCCCGTCGAGCTCGCCGACCGCGCCCGCGCGCTCCTCGCCCGCCAGGTCGAGACCGCCCGCCGCATCGGCGAGGCCGCGGCGCTCGCCCGCCGGCACGCCCGCGCGGCCCAGGGCATGCGCGCCACGGGCGAGTCCCGCCCCGTGTACGTCGACACCCCCGCCTGAGGCGACCCCTCCCGGTCCCCGGGCCACCGGCGTCGGGCACCGCCCGACGGCGCACCGCGCCTGAGCCGTCCGGTTCCGTCCCGAAGCGGCGTGCGCCGACCGGGTGATTGCACGGAACCGGTCGCCGCAACCCCTCACACGCCCCCGCGCCCCGCCGATGGGCGTGACGAGCACGGATCGCTCACTCCTCGGCCACGGACCCGGCCACCGCAAGTCTTCGACCTCCAGGTGGGGGACCGTGTTCGACTCCGCGTTCGGCTCCGTGACCTTCGTCGCGATGAACAGCGCCCTCGACGGCCTGTCGATGCGTCAGCGCGTCATCGCCGACAACATCGCGAACCTCCAGACCCCCGGCTTCCGCGCCGGTCGCGTGTCCTTCGAGGAGTCGCTCGCCCAGGCCGTGCGCGAGGGCCACGGCGCGACCACGCCGACCGTGGCGCGCTCGCTCGAGCCCGGCCGCCCCGACGGCAACAACGTCAACCTCGACACCGAGACGTTGTCCGCCATCGACACGAACCTGCGCTACCAGCTCGCCGTCCGCGCCGTGGACGGCACCTTCGAGAAGCTCCGCATCGCGATGAGGACGTCATGACGATCTTCGGCGCCATCGGTGTGGCCGGCACCGGCCTCACCGTCTACCGCAAGTGGCTCGACGCCATCAGCGACAACCTGGCCAACATCAACACGGTGCGCCCGACCAGCGAGGACGCGTTCCAGACCAGGTACGTCGTCGCCAAGCCGATGGCGGGCGGCGGCACGCAGGTCGCGGGCATCGCGCTCGGCAGCGCGGAGGGCCGCCTCGTCCACGAGCCCGGCCACCCCATGGCCGACGCCGAGGGGTACGTCCGCTACCCCGACATCGACATGTCCAGCCAGATGACGCAGCTGATCATGGCGCAGCGCGGCTACCAGGCGAACGCCGCCGTGGTCGACCGGGCGCGCGAGGCCTACCAGGCCGCGCTGCAGATCGGACGGTAGTGATGAGCATCTCCCCGATCGCGGGCATCGGCGGTCTTGCCGGCGCGGAGGGCCTGTCCGGCCTCGACGCGTACGCGAGCATCGCGGGCCTCGGCTCCGCCGCCGGCACGTCCCAGGCGTCGCGCACCGGCCAGGTCTCCCCGGTGACCTTCCCGGACCTGACCGGCGCCATCGACTCGCTGCAGGCCCTGCAGACCAGGTCCGACGAGCTCGCCGTCCGCGCCGTCACCGGTGACCTCGACGACGTGCACGACTACACCATCGCGGCCACCCAGGCGAGCGTCGCCCTCGAGCTCACCGCGGCCATCCGCAACAAGGCCGTCGAGGCGTTCACCGAGATCATGAGGATGCAGGCCTGATGGCAGCCCAGCTCTCCGGCCTGCTCGGCCGGCTCCAGGCGACGATCCGCGAGTTCACGATCGCCCAGCGCGTGCTGAGCGTCATCGGCCTCGCGGTGCTCCTGCTCGGCGCGCTCGCGCTGTCGTCCTGGCTCGCCCGCCCGACGTACAGCCCGCTGTTCGCCGACCTGTCCGCGTCCGACGCGAGCGCGATCGTCGACCACCTGCAGTCCGCGGGCGTCGACTACGAGCTCACCGACGGCGGCCGCACGATCCTCGTACCGGCCGACAAGCTCTACCAGATGCGCCTCGAGGTCGCCGCGGCCGGCCTGCCCAACGGGTCCGAGGGCGGCTACTCGCTCCTCGACGACATGGGCATGACCAGCTCGGACTTCCAGCAGCAGGTCACCTACCAGCGGGCCCTCGAGGGCGAGCTGGCGCGGACGATCGGCGCGATGGCCGGCATCGACGCCGCGACCGTCAAGCTCGCCCTCCCCGAGGAGAGCGTCTTCGTCGACGAGACCCCCGACCCGACGGCGTCGGTCTTCATCCGGACCAAGCCCGGCGTGACGATGGACTCCGCCAAGGTCCAGGCGATCGTGCACCTCGTCTCCGCCGGCATCGAGGGCATGGAGCCCTCCGACGTCGCCGTCATCGACGCCGAGGGCTACGTGCTCTCCGCGGTCGGCGGCGGGACGAGCACCGACGGCCTGCGCGACGGGCAGACCGGCGAGTACGAGGCGCGGGTCGCCTCCAACGTGCAGGCGATGCTCGACAAGCTCGTCGGCCCCGGGAACGCCGTCGTCAGCGTGAGCGCCGACCTCGACTTCGACCGCACCGTGCGCACCACGGAGAGCGTCGAGACCAACCCGGACCTGCCGCCCGTCTCCTCCGCGACCACGCGCGAGGAGTACACGGGCGAGGGCACCGCCGCCGGCGGCGTGCTCGGGCCGGACAACATCGCCGTGCCGACGCAGGACCAGGGCGCGGGCGAGTACCGCCGCGAGACCGAGACCGTGAACAACCCGGTCAGCACGGTCCGCGAGGAGCTCACCACCGCCCCGGGCAGCGTGCGCCGCCAGTCCGTCTCCGTCGTCGTCTCCGAGGACGCCGGCCGGAACCTCAACCTGGGCCGGCTCGAGGCGGCCGTGGCCGCCGCCGCGGGCGTGGACCCCGAGCGCGGCGACGTCGTCTCCGTGACCCGCATGGCGTTCGACACGACGACGGCCGAGCGCGCCCGCGAGGCCCTCGCCGAGGTCGAGGAGCGCGAGGCCGCCGAGCGCACGACCGAGCTGATCCGCAGCGGTGCGATCGCGCTCGTCATCATCCTCGGTGTCATCGCGCTCGCGGTGGTCATGGCCCGGCGCTCGCGCCGGGCCCGGCGCGAGGCCCTCGACCTGGGCATCCTGCAGATGCTCGAGGCGCGCAAGGCCGAGGCGCTCGAGGCCGCGCAGGCCGAGGCCCCGGCGCTCCCGTCGGCGCTCCCGTCCTCGCCGACGGACGAGCTGGAGGCCCGCCGCGAGGACATCCTCGCGCTCGCGGCCGAGCAGCCGGCCGAGGTGGCCGAGGTCCTCCGTGGCTGGCTCGTGGGTGGGCGGCGCTGATGGCCGGCACCGGGATGCTCACGGGCACGCAGAAGGCCGCGCTGCTCCTGGTCCAGCTCGGCCGGGAGCAGGCCGCCCGCGTCATGGCCCAGTTCGACGAGGCGGAGATCGAGGAGCTCACCGCCGAGATCGCCCGGCTCGAGCGGGTCGACCCGAAGATGGCGCAGGCCGTCCTCGAGGAGTTCTACGAGGCCTCGCTCGGCGGGACCGTCGGCCACGGCGGCATCGGCTTCGCCCAGCAGGTGCTCGAGGCGTCGCTCGGCCGCGAGCGCGCGCAGTCCGTCCTCGAGCGCCTGGCGACCTCGCTCGCCGGCCAGCCGTTCGAGTTCCTGCAGTTCGCCGACGCGCGCCAGGTGGTCTCGCTGCTCGCGAACGAGCACCCGCAGACCATCGCCCTCGTCCTCGCGCACCTGCGCCCGGACCACGCGTCGGCGATCATCACGGGCCTCCCGCCGGCCATCGCGAGCGACGTCGCGCACCGGATCGCGCTCATGGAGCGCGCCTCGCCCGACGTCGTCGCGGTCGTCGCGGAGAACCTGCAGCGCAAGGCGTCGGCGGTGCTCAGCACCCAGGAGATGGCCACGGTCGGCGGCGTGCAGCCGCTGGTCGAGATCATCAACCGCACCGACCCGACCACGGAGAAGCTCATCCTCGAGGGCCTCGAGTCGCGCGACTCGGCGCTCGCGGACGAGGTCCGCAGCCGGATGTTCGTCTTCGCCGACATCGTCCTGCTCGAGGAGCGCGCGATCCAGCTCGTGCTGCGCCAGGTCGAGACGAGCGTGCTCGCCACCGCCCTCAAGGGCGTCGAGGGCGAGGTCCGCGACAAGATCCTGCGCAACCTGTCCGAGCGCGCCCGCGACAACCTCCTCGAGGAGATGGAGCTGCTCGGCCCGGTCCGCCTGTCGATGGTCGAGGACGCGCGGGCCTCGGTGGTGCAGGTCATCCGCCGCCTCGAGGAGAGCGGCCAGATCGTCATCCGGCGCGAGGGCGAGGACGAGTATGTCGCCTGAGCGCTTCACACCGGCCGCCCCGGCCACCGCCCCGGCCCAGTTCCGTCCCGCCCCGCTGCGGACGGCGTCGCGCGGCGACGCCGAGCGCGAGGGGTTCGCGGCCGGCTGGGCCGCGGGCGCCCGGGCCGCCGCGGACGCCGCGGCGGAGGCGGAGCGTCGTCGCGCGGAGGCCGCCGAGGAGGACCGGCGGCTGCGCGCGGCGGAGGTGGCCGAGGCGGTCGCCCTGCTCGGTCGCGCCGCGGCGGCGCTCAGCGCCCGGGCCGACGCCGACGAGGCGCGCGTGCGCGCCGCGCTGCAGGACGCCGCGCTCGAGCTCGCCGAGGCGGTGCTGCGCCGCGAGCTCGGCGAGGGCTCGGCCCGCGCGCTGCTCGAGCGGGCGCTCGCGCTCCCGGTCGGCCACGGCCCGCACACGATCGCGGTCTCCCCGGCCGACCACGCGCGCCTCACCGAGGCGCTCGCGACCGGCGAGGTCGAGCTGCCCGACGGCGTCGCGCTCGTCGCGAGGCCCGGGCTCGCCACGGGCGACGTGGTCGTCGAGGACGCCACCGGGCTCGTCGACGGCCAGATCCGCACGGCCCTGGACCGGGCCCGCCGCGCCCTGCTGGAGGAGGACCGGTGACCTCCGCCCCGACGATCGTGCGCGACGCGCGCTGGGAGCGCGCGGTCGCCGCCGTCGCGCCCGAGCGCGTCGGCCGCGTGAGCGCGGTCGTCGGGCTGTCCGTCGACGTCGCCGGTCTCGACGGCGCGGTGGGCGACCTCGTCACGGTCGGCGGCGTGGACCCCCGCTGCGGCGCGTCGACGACGCCGGTGCTCGCCGAGGTCGTCGCCGTGACCCCGACCGTGCTGCGCTGCATGCCGCTCGGCCGGCTCGACGGGCTGCGCGTGGGCCTGCCCGCGCGCGCGACCGGCCGCCCGCTCACCGTGCCGACGGGCGACGCCCTGCTCGGCCGCGTGCTCGACGGCCTGGGCCGCCCGGTCGACGGGCGCGGCCCCCTGGGCAGCGAGGTGCGCGTGCCGGTGACGGGCCGGGCGCCCGACGCCCTGACCCGGGCCCGCGTGGACGCCCCGCTCGCGCTCGGCGTGCGCGCGCTCGACACGATGGCCACGGTCGGCCGCGGGCAGCGCATCGGCCTGTTCGCCGGCTCGGGCGTGGGCAAGTCGAGCCTGCTGTCGATGATCGCGCGCGGCACCGAGGCCGAGGTCTCGGTCATCGCGCTCGTCGGCGAGCGCGGCCGCGAGGTGCGCGAGTTCCTCGAGGACGACCTGGGGCCCGAGGGCCTGGCGCGCTCCGTCGTCGTCGTGGCGACATCGGACGAGCCGCCGCTCGTGCGCATGCGCGCCGCGTTCGTGGCCACCCGCATCGCGGAGGCGTTCCGCGACGACGGCCGCGACGTCGTCCTCATGATGGACTCGCTCACCCGCGTGGCCATGGCGCAGCGCGAGATCGGGCTGTCGGTCGGCGAGCCGCCGGCCACGCGAGGGTACCCGCCGTCGACGTTCTCCCTGCTCGCGCAGCTCCTCGAGCGTGCGGGCACCTCGGCCGAGGGCTCGGTCACGGGCATCTACACGGTGCTCGTGGACGGCGACGACCACAACGAGCCCATCGCCGACGCCGCCCGCTCGATCCTCGACGGGCACGTCGTGCTCTCCCGTGACCTCGCGGTGGCCGGGCACTTCCCGAGCATCGACGTGCTCGGCTCGGTCTCCCGCGTCGCCTCGCGCGTGACGACGCCGGTGCAGCGCGCCGCCGCGGTGCGGCTGCGCCAGGTCCTCGCGGCCCGACGCCGCGCGCAGGACCTGCTCGACGTCGGCGCGTACGCCGCGGGCAGCAACCCGGACGTCGACGCGGCGGTGACGAACGCCGACGCGATCGACGCGTTCCTGCGCCAGGGCATGGACGAGGTCGCCGAGTTCGGCGACTCCTGGGCCCGGCTGCAGGCGCTCGTCGAGCGGATGGGGGTGCGCCCGTGACCGAGTTCCGTCTCGCCGGCCTGCACCGCCTGCGCCGGCTCCAGGAGGACCAGGCCGCCGCCGAGCTGGCCAGGGCGAACGCCGAGCGCCGCCGCGCCGAGGAGCGCCGCGCCGCCACGGCCGCCCGGATCGCCGAGCAGGCCCTCGACCCCGAGCAGTTCCCGGTGGCGGTCGCCGGCCGCGCCGCGCTGTTCGGCCTGTACGCGGAGTCGACGGCGTACCTCGCGCTCGCCGCCGAGCGGGCCGACCTCGCGGGCTCCGCGTGGACCGAGGCGCGCCGCGCGGTCCGGATGCTCGACAAGCTCGCCGAGCGGCACGAGGCCGCCGAGACCGCCGAGGAGCTGCGCGCCGAGCAGGTGCTGCTCGACGAGGCGGCGTCCCGCACCGCACCCACGCCACCGACCGCACCCACGCTCCCGACCGAGCCCGAGGGGGACCGATGACCACCGTGATCGTGCTGCCGGCGCCGCCGGCGACCCGAGCGGCGACCCCGGCGCAGGCCGGCGACGCCGCCGGTGCCGACCCGCAGGCCGGCACGGACTTCGCCCAGCTCCTGGACCAGGCCCTCACCGAGGGCGAGGCCCAGACCGCGGCGACCCCGGACGCCCAGAGCCCCGCCGGCTGGCCCGCCGTCGACCAGCAGGACGCCGAGGCGACCCCCGAGGCGGACGCCCAGCAGGCGCCGCTCGTCCCCCTCCCCACCTGGACGGTCACCACCCAGCAGGCGGCCGAGGCCGAGGACGGGCCCGCCCCCACGACCCCCGAGCCCACCCCGCTCGACGACCTCGCGACGGCGGACGTCGCCTCGCCCAGCCCGAGGCCTGTCCCCAACGGGACCGCGGCGCGGACCACCGAGCCGATCGCGGACGCCGACGCGCAGCCCGAGGCGACCCCGACGCCCGCCCAGGCGAGCGCGTCGGACGGCACCCGGCCCGCCGAGGCGGCGCGCCCGGACGGCACGCCGGGGCTCGGCGTCGGGCCTGCGGAGCGCAGCGGTGCGGGCGGGGCGTCCCGTCCTGGCGGGACGGCGGAGGTGACCCCGGTCGACCAGCCCGCCCAGGCGCCCGCGGCCGCCCAGAGCGCCCAGCAGCCCGGGCGCCCGACGGCCACCACCCCGGTCTCGACCCCTGCCGAGCCCGGCACGCCGCGCCCGCTCGCGACCCAGATCGCCGACCAGCTCGAGGCGAGGTTCCCGGCGCTCCGCGCCGCCGGCCCGGGCACGCACGTCCTCACGATGCGCGTCGAGCCCGAGCACTTCGGCCCGGTCCGCGTCGTCGCGCACATCGGCACGGACGGCGTGCGCATCGAGCTGCTCGGCGGGACGGACGCGGCGCGCGACGCGCTGCGCCAGGCCCTGCCCGACCTGCGGCGCGACCTGGCGGGCGTCGGACTGTCGGCCGAGCTCGACCTGGGCCACCGCTCGGCCGGCCGCCCGGACGGCGGCGCCGCGGGCGACGCGTCCGACCGGGGCGGCGACCAGCCGCGCCCGGGTGCGGCGTCCGACCTCGGCGACGACCGGCGTCGGGCACCCGAGCCCACCACCACCGACACGTCGGGCCCGCGCCGCGGCCCCGCCCGACTCGACCTGACGGTCTGAGAGGAGCCCGCATGACCGTGAGCACCGGTCCGGTGGTCCCGACGGCCACCAGCCTCTACACGACGGGCACGTCAGCGGCGGCGCCCAAGCAGCAGATGGACCAGGAGGTCTTCCTGGCGCTGCTGGTCGCGCAGCTGCGCAACCAGGACCCGACGTCGCCCATGGACACCACCGAGATGATGGCGCAGTCGACGCAGCTGGCCTCGATGGAGCAGCTGACCGCGGTCGCCGACACCACGCGCGAGTCCTTCGCCCTGCAGATGCGGGTCGCGGCGAGCGCGCTGCTCGGTCAGCAGGTGTCGTTCATGGACGCCGACGGCGTCGTGCACACCGGGGTCGTCGACGGCGTCGACTTCTCCGCCGCAGTCCCGGTGGTCACGGTCGGCGAGTGGCGCGTGCCGCTCGACGCCGTCTCCACCGTCCGCTCCTCCGGGTCCACGGACGGACCCGTCACCGATCCCACGGACGGGACCACGGGCGCCGACTCCGCGCCGACCACTCCAGCCACGGCCTGACGCGGCCGCCGTTCCGAAGGGACAAGTTCCATGCTCCGCTCGCTCTTCTCCGGCATCAGCGGCCTGCGTGCCCACCAGACGATGCTCGACGTCACCGGCAACAACATCGCCAACGTCAACACGACGGGCTTCAAGGCCTCGCAGACGCAGTTCCAGGACACGCTGTCGCAGGTGCTCACCAACGCCGGTGCCGCGCAGAACGGCGTCGGCGGCACCAACCCGGCCCAGGTCGGCCTCGGTGTGCGCGTCGCCGGCATCACGACGAACTTCCAGCAGGGCGCGGCCCAGCTCACCAACCGGTCGACCGACATGATGATCAGCGGCGACGGCTTCTTCGTGGTCCGCAAGGGCAACGAGCAGATGTACACGCGCGCCGGCGCGTTCGACTTCGACGCCTCGGGTCAGCTCGTCACGCCCGACGGCGGTCTGGTGCAGGGCTGGGCGGCCGACGCCGCGGGCAACATCGACGTCAACGGCCCGCTGGTCGACCTGCGCCTGCCGATCGCCACGCTCATGGGCGCCGCGGCGACGTCGCGCGCGACGTTCGAGGGCAACCTCCCGGCCGACGCCGAGCTCGGCACGGTCCTCAACCGCGACGTCGACGTGTACTCCGCCGACGGCACGGTGAGCACGCTGTCGCTCGCGTTCACGCGCACGGCGGCGGGCTGGGACGTCAGCGCGACGCTCGACGGCACCACCGCGACGGGTGCGATGACGTTCGACGCGGCCGGCGGCCTCACCTCGGGCGGCACGCTCACCGTGGGCGGGATCACCGTGGACATGAGCACGCTGACGGGCTTCGCGGGCCTGACGACCGTCGAGGCCGCGGGCCAGGACGGCCGCGCCGCGGGCACGCTGCAGTCGTTCACGATCAACGCGGACGGCACGCTGCTCGGCTCGTTCAGCAACGGCCTCAAGCAGGCGCTGGGCCGGGTGGCCCTGTCGACCTTCACGAACCCCGCGGGCCTGGAGAAGGCCGGGGGCTCGCTGTACCGGACGACCGTGAACTCCGGCGACCCGCAGATCGGCGCGGCGGGCACGGGTGGGCGCGGCGAGCTCACCGGTGGCGCGCTGGAGATGTCGAACGTCGACCTGTCGGCCGAGTTCACGAACCTCATCATCGCCCAGCGCGGCTTCCAGGCGAACAGCCGCGTCATCACCACCTCCGACGAGCTGCTCCAGGAGCTGGTGAACCTCAAGCGCTGACCTGGTAGGGCGTCGCGGCCCCGTCCCCGCACCCGGGGGGCGGGGCCGCGGCGTGCCCGGGGTCGCCCGCGTGCGTGGAGGGGTTGCGGCGTGCCCGGGCGCCGGACCGGTGGAGGGGTTGCGGCGTGCCCGGGCGCCGGACCGGAGGGGCGGGGAGCGGCCGGGACCAGGCGACACGCCGCCCGCATGCCGGGACGTCACCCGTCCGGGCGACCCGGAACCTCAACACCCGGGCACTCCGGCCGATCAGGAACTCGACGGGCCCATGGACGGGCCCCCTCAGTCAGCCAGGGATGGACCAACCGTGATCGTCGTGACGCGCCTCGCCGGACCGCAGTTCGCGGTCAACCCTGACCTGATCCAGCGCATCGAGACGACGCCGGACACGATCCTCACCCTCATCGACGGCACGAAGTACGTCATCGCCGAGTCGCTGGAGGAGGTGACGGAGAAGATCGTCAACTACCGCGCGAGCGTCGTCGCCCGCACCATGCAGCTCGCCGACGAGGCCGCGGCCGCGGACACGACGATCGCCGCCGTCACCCAGCTGCGCCCCGCGAACCAGCGCGCCAACCTGTCCCCGGTGCCCGAGGTGGACGACTGATGGACCCGGCAACCCTCGGCGGACTCGCGCTCGCGTTCGGCGCGGTCCTCCTCTCGATCTTCCTCGAGGGCTCCAGCCCCGCGTCGGTGATCATGCCGGCGCCGATGATCCTGGTCCTCGGTGGCACGCTCGGCGCCGGTCTGGCGTCCTCGACCATCCGCGACGCCATGCGCGCGTTCGGCTCCCTGGCGCACTGGGTGCCGTTCAAGAAGCCGGACCCCGACGCCACCGTCCAGACGATCGTCGGCCTGGCGGACAAGGCGCGCCGCGAGGGCCTGCTCTCGCTCGAGGACGCCGCCCGCTCGGTGGACGACGAGTTCCTCCGGTCCGGCCTCCAGGCCGCCATCGACGGCACCGACCCGGACGACCTGCGCGCCATGCTCGAGGACCGCATCGCGAGCAAGCGCGCGCTCGACCGGACGTCGTCGAAGTACTTCACGACCATGGGCGGCTACGCGCCGACCATCGGCATCATCGGCACCGTCGTCTCGCTCGTGCACGTGCTCGAGAACCTGGCCGAGCCGAGCGAGATCGGCCACATGATCGCGGGCGCGTTCGTCGCGACCCTGTGGGGCCTGCTCTCCGCCAACCTCATCTGGCTGCCGCTGGGCGCCCGCATCGCCCGCTGCTCGGACCTCGAGGCCGCTCACATGGAGATGACGGTCGAGGGCCTGCTCGCGATCCAGGCCGGCGCCAACCCGCGCCTCGTCGGCCAGCGGCTGCGCAGCCTGCTGCCCCCTGACGAGGTCAAGGAGAAGGCGGCATGAGCGCGGGCCACGGCTCGGGCGGCCACGGCGGGCGGCCGCGGCGCCGGCGCGCCCAGCACGAGGAGGAGCACGAGAACCACGAGCGCTGGGCGGTCAGCTACGCCGACATGATGACCGTGCTCGTGGGCCTGTTCATCGTGCTCTACTCCATCAGCCAGGTCGACCAGCAGAAGTTCGAGGAGCTGCGCCAGTCCCTCGCCCTGGGCTTCGGCAACCGCGCGCCGTCGGTCATCGAGGGCAGCGACGGCGCCCTGACGGGCGTCGAGGCCGTCGAGGTGACCCCGGACCTGTCCGCCGACGTCGGCTCGTGGACCGCCGCCGTCCTGCCGCGGCCCGACGGCCTCGGCGAGGACGGGCTGACCGAGGAGCAGCGCCGCTACGCGCTGGCCGCGGCCGAGCTCGACCGGCTCGAGACGATCGCGGGCCAGGTGCGCAGCGCGCTCGCGGGCCAGGGCCTGACGGACCGCGTGCGGTTCCGGGTGACCGACCGTGGGCTCGTCATCGGCATGGTCGCCGACGACGTGTTCTTCGCCGCCGACGCCGCGATCCTCACCGACACCGCCCTGCGCGTGATCGACACCGTGACGCCCGTGCTCCTCGCGACCGGCGACGAGCTGTCCGTCGAGGGCCACGCGAACACGATGCCGTCCCTGCGTTACCCGACCAACTGGGAGCTGTCCGCGGACCGCGCGACGCAGGTGCTGCGCCGCATGGTCGAGGTCGGCGGGGTCCCGCCGAACCGGATCGTCGCCGCCGGGTTCGGCGACGCCCGGCCGCTGGACGACCCCTCCGTGGACCCGATCGTGGCGAACCGCCGCGTCGACGTCGTCATCCTCAGCGGGGTGCCGGAGGACGTCCGCCAGCTCCTGCCCGTGCTCGCCGCCGCCGAAGGAGGAGTGGGATGAGCCAGCTCGCCGAGCAGCGCGTCGTCGCGACCAAGGTGAAGATCGGGCAGCGGCCCACCGCGCCCGCCGCCCCGGAACCGCCGCAGCCCGAGCCCGCGAAGGGCGGGAGCAGGCGGACCGTCGTCGTCGTGCTGCTGCTCCTCGCCGTCGCGGCCGCCGCGTACTGGTTCCTGCTCCGCCCGGAGGCCGGTGCGGCCGACGCCGCCGAGCCGCCCGCGCCGGTGCCCGGGGACGTGCTGCAGGTCGACGCGATCAGCCTCAACCTGGCGGACGGCCACTACCTGCGCATCGGCATCGGCCTGCAGCTGACCGACGACGTGAGCGAGAAGCCCGACACCGCTCGGGCCCTGGACCTGGTCGTGAGCCTGTTCTCGGGGCGCCCGGTCGCCGAGGTGACCAGCGCGGAGGGCCGCGAGGCCCTCAAGGCCGAGCTGCGCGACCTGCTGGAAGAGGCGTACGAGGGCGAGGTGATGGACGTCTACTTCACGGACTACGTGACTCAATAGGACTGGGTCAGCCGGAGGGGTCGGCCCGCCCGACCCCGTGACGCCGGCCGTTGCGGTGCCATGGACGGCACCCCCGCCGCGGCTCCGTGCCGCGGATGCCCGCCCCGCCGCGGGTGACGCGCACCACGCGCACGCAGTCGTGCCCTCGCTTTCCCTCACGTGCGCCCCGACGCGGCCGATGGGCTGGACGTGACAGTCGCGGACCTCCAGGCGCCCACGCGGCGGAAGCGGTCCGGCGTGCCCGAGACCTACGACTTCCGCCGGCCGATGACGCTCGCACGCGAGCACTCGCGCGTCCTCGAGATGGCGTTCGAGACGTACGCGCGCCAGTGGGGCACGCAGCTCACGTCGCGCCTGCGCGTCGTGTCGAGCGTGACGCTCGAGTCCATCGAGATGCAGTCGTACGACGAGTACGTCGGCGCGCTGCCCGCGATGACGACGATGGTGCTCTGCAGCGTCGACCCCGGCCGCGCGACCGCCGTCCTGCAGCTGCCGCTCGACGTGACGATGGTCTGGATCGACCACCTGCTCGGCGGCCCCGGCGTCCCGCTCGACCACGAGCGCGAGCTCACCGAGATCGAGTGGCACCTGTTCCGCGACCTGCTCCAGCACGCGCTGGGCGACCTGTCGTACGCGTTCGCCTCGGTCTGCCCGATCGACGTCACGGTCAGGTCGGTCCAGTACAACCCGCAGTTCGTCCAGGCCGTCGCCGCCTCGGAGCCGGTCATCGTCACGCGGTTCTCGCTGCGCGTCGCCGAGCGCGAGAGCACCGCGTCGCTCATGATCCCCGCGGACATGCTGCTGACCGCGCTGCGGTCCGGCGAGGTCATGGACAACCGGACGCCCGAGGAGCTCGCCGCGCACCGGCTCGCGCAGGCCCAGGTCGCCGAGCAGGTGCTCGGCGTGCCGGTCGACGTCGCGGTCCGCTTCGCCCCGCTGTCCGTGACCGCCGACCAGGTCGCCGACCTGCGGCCCGGCGTCGTCATCCCGCTCCGCCACCGCGCGGACACCCCGCTCGAGGTGGTGGTCGGCGACGTCGCGCTCGCGACCGCGGCCATCGGCTCGAGCGGCTCCCGACTCGCCTGCCTCGTCGTCACCTCGGAGGAATGATGGCCAGCCCCACCCGCACCGCCCCCGCCGGGTCGACCGCCGAGGACGCCGCGCGCCTCGTCCAGGCGGCCGCGGCCGAGCTCGCCCGGCTGCTGCCCTCGGTGGTGCCGCTCGCGCCCGTCCCCTTCGACCCCGCGCAGGCGCCCGCGCCCGACGCCGTCGCCGTGCGCGCCTCGTTCGTCGGCGCCACGAGCGCGGACCTCGTCGTCGTCGCCGACGCCGCGGTCGCCCAGGTCCTCGCGGCCGACGACACCGTCTCGCTCGCCGACGCGCTGCGGCCCGCCCTCGAGGCGGCCGCGGCCGCGCTCGGCCCCGGCGTGCTCGACGCCGCGGTGGCCGGCCCGGTCGGCAACGGCCTCACCGAGCCGGGGCTCGCCGCCGTCGCGCTCGCGCCCGCCGGCGAGTCCGCCCCGCAGGCGTGGTTCGGGCTGCGCCCGCGCGCCCGCACCGGCGTCCCGCAGCAGCGCGAGGTGCGCGCGGAGGCGGGCGGCGACCGCTCCGCGCTGCGCCTCCTGCACGACGTCGAGCTCACGCTCACCGCGGAGATCGGCCGCACGCGCCTGCCGGTCCGCCAGGTCCTCGAGCTCGTGCCCGGCACCGTCCTCGAGCTCGACCGCGCCGCCGGCGCCCCCGCCGACGTCATGGTCAACGGCCGCCTCGTCGCCCGCGGCGAGGTCGTCGTCGTCGACGAGGACTACGGCATCCGGATCACCGAGATCGTCGCCGCCGAGGGCGCGGCCGGCTGACCCATGGACACCTCGACGGCCGTGCTGGTCCTGCGCGTCGCGCTCTCGCTGGCGTGCGTGCTGGGCCTGCTCTGGTGGCTCGCCCGGCGCACCGCCGGGCGGCCCGGCGTGCGGCGCCCGCGCGCGGTGACGCCGATCGTCGTCGTCGGCCGCCAGTCGCTCGGCGGGCGCGCCTCCGTGGCGCTCGTCGAGGTGGCCGGCCGTCACCTCCTCCTCGGCATCGGCGAGCAGGGCGTGTCCCTGCTCACCGAGGTCACCCTCCCCGAGCCCGAGCCCGAGCCGCGCGCCGAGCAGCGCGAGGTCCTCGACCCCGCCGAGCTCGAGCGCCTGCTGGGCGCCCCGCTCGACCCCACCCTGCCCCTGTCGACCCCCGCGGCACGGACGCCCGCGGTCCCCACGCAGCGCAACCCCCTCGACGGATCGATCCTGGCGCCCTCGACGTGGCGCCGGGCGGTGGTTGCGGTGCAGGAACGGACCCTTCGTCGGTGAACCCGCTCGCGCTCGCGGCCGACCGGCCGCGCGCCGCAGTGCTCGCACCCCGCGCCGTGCGCCTCGCGCTCACGGTCGCGGCGGTGCTGCTGTGCGTGCTCGTGCTCGCGCTCGTCGGCGCGACGCCGGCGAGCGCCGCCGTCGACCCGGCCCCTCCGGTGGACCCGATAGCGCCGACGCCGCCCGCGGGTGACCCGACCGTCACGATCGACGTCAACGGCACGAACGGCGAGCCCAGCGGCTCGATCGTGGTGCTGCTCGCGATCACGCTGCTGAGCGTCGCGCCGTCGCTGCTGCTGATGATGACGAGCTTCACGAAGATCTTCGTGGTGCTCGCCCTGACGCGGAACGCGCTCGGCCTCACGGGCGTGCCGCCGAACCAAGTGCTCGCCGGGATCGCGCTGTTCCTCAGCCTGTTCATCATGGGCCCGGTGCTGGGCGAGGTGAACGACCTCGGCGTGCAGCCCTACCTCGACGGGACGCTGACGTTCTCCCAGGCGGTGGACGCCGGCTCCGGCCCGCTGCGCGAGTTCATGCTCGGGCAGACCCGCGAGGACGACCTCGCGCTCGTCACGCGCGCCGCCGACCTGCCCAACCCGGGCAGCCCCGACGACGTCGCGATCACGACCCTCATCCCCGCGTTCCTGCTCTCGGAGCTGCGCAGCGCGTTCATCATCGGCTTCGTCGTCTTCGTGCCGTTCCTCGTGATCGACCTGGTCGTGTCCAGCTCGCTCATGAGCATGGGCATGATGATGCTGCCGCCGGTGATGGTGTCCCTGCCGTTCAAGCTGCTGCTGTTCGTGCTCGTCGACGGCTGGGGCCTCATCGTCACGGCGCTGGTGGGGAGCTACGGCTGATGGACACCAGCGCCGTCCTCGACATCGGGCTGGACGCCATGATCATGGCCGCCAAGCTCGCCGCGCCCCTGCTGGTCACCGCGCTGGTGGTCGGCTTCGGCATCTCCCTGATCCAGTCGATCACGCAGATCCAGGAGATCACGCTCAGCTTCGTGCCCAAGGCCGCGGCCGTCGCGGTCGCCCTGCTCGTCGCCGGGCACTGGATGATCTCCGAGCTGGTCGCGTTCACCACGGGGCTGTTCGAGCGCATCCCCCAGCTGCTCGGCGGGTGAGGTCGCGGTGATCACCCTGCCCCTGGCCGGCCTCGAGGTCGTCATGCTCGCAGGCGTCCGCATCGCCGCGTTCCTCGTCGTCGCGCCCCCGTTCGCGCACCGGGCGATCCCGGGCACGGTCAAGGCGATGATCGCGACCGCGCTCGGCCTGCTCGTCGCGCCGCGCGCGATGGCGCACGGCGGCCCCGAGCTGGGCACCGCGATCGCGTCGGGCACGGGCCGGCTCCTCGGCGAGCTCGCGCTTCAGGTGCTCATCGGCGCGGCCCTGGGCTTCCTCGTGCAGCTCGTGTTCTACGCGGTGACGAGCGCGGGCAGCCTCATCGACCTGTTCGGCGGCTTCCAGCTCGCGCAGGCCTTCGACCCGATGAGCATGACGAACGGCGCCCAGTTCGCGCGGCTGTACCAGATGAGCGCGATCGTGCTGCTGTTCGCCTCGGGCGGGTACCAGCTCGTCGTCGGCGGCATGGTCCGCTCGTTCGACGCCCTGCCGCTCGGTACCCCGCTGGACCTGGCCGCGATGGCCGAGGCGGCGGCGTCGGGCCTGACCGGGATGTTCGTCGCGGCGCTGCAGATCGCCGGGCCGCTCGTCGCGGTGCTCTTCCTCGCCGACGTCGGCCTGGGCCTGCTCACGCGCGTCGCCCCCGCGCTCAACGCCTTCGCGCTGGGCTTCCCGCTGAAGATCCTGCTGACGATCGTCCTGGGCGTCTCGGCCTACCTCGCGCTGCCCGAGATCGTGGGCGCGCTGACGGACGACGCCGTGCGCACCGTGGGGGAGGTGGCGCGGTGAGCGACGGACAGGAACGCACCGAGAAGGCCACCCCGAAGCGGATGAAGGAGGCCCGCCGCAAGGGCCGCCTCGGTCGCTCGCAGGACCTGTCGGCGTGGCTCGGCATCGGAGCGGGCGCGCTCGTCCTCCCGCTCGTCCTGTCCCGCGGGGCCGACGCCGGGCGCCGGCAGATGGCGGCGGTGCAGGAGACGATCGCCGCCCCCGATCCCGAGCTGACCGTCACGTTCCTGGGCGAGGGCCTGTCGTCGATCATGACGACCCTGCTGCCGCTGCTCGGCGTCGTCGTCCTCGCCGCGATCGTGGCGACCGCGGCGCAGGGCGGCATCCACCCGTCGATCCACCGGCTCAAGCCGCGGTTCGAGCAGTTCAACATCGCCAAGGGCGTCAAGCGGGTCTTCGGCATGCAGGCCGTGTGGCAGGGCGTGAAGGCCGCGCTCAAGGCCGGCGCGATCGGCGTCGTCCTCTACTCGGTCGTGCAGGGCATGGTCCCGCTGCTCCTCGGCTCGGGCATGCACTCGCTGCGGCAGGTGCTCGACGTCGTCGCCGGCGGCGCGAGCAACCTGCTGCGCACCGCGGTGATCGCGGGCCTCGTGCTGGCGGCGGCCGACGTCGTCGTCGTCATGCGGCGCAACCGCAAGCAGACCCGGATGACCAAGCGCGAGGTCCTCGAGGAGCACAAGCAGACCGAGGGCGACCCGCTGGTCAAGAGCCAGATCCGGTCCCGGCAGATCGCGATGAGCCGCAACCGCATGATCGCGGACGTGGCCAAGGCGGACGTCGTCCTGGTCAACCCGACGCACGTCGCCGTCGCGCTGCGCTACGAGCCCGGCAAGGGCGCGCCGCGCGTCGTCGCGAAGGGCGCCGGCCACGTCGCCGCGCGCATCCGCGCGAAGGCGGCCGAGAAGCACGTCCCGATGGTCGAGGACGTCCCCCTTGCCCGCGCGCTGCACGCCGCGTGCGAGCTCGGCCAGGAGGTGCCGCCGCACCTGTACGTCGCGGTGGCCCGGGTCCTCGCGTTCGTCATGGCCCTCAAGCGCCGCGGCGCGGCGTCGGGCACCCACCGCGCCCCCGACGGGCCGAGCCTGATCCCGGTGCCGGCATGAGCGCCCGCCCCGCCCCCCGCAGGCACGGCCCGGCACCCGCCCCCGTCGCCCCGCCCCCCGAGGGCCACACCGCCACCCGCACCGCCAGCAAGGAGGACCACCGATGAAGGGATCCGGTCTGAGGGCCAACGCGCTCACCCTCGCCGTTCCGGTCGGCGTCGTCGGCGTCGTCCTGCTGCTCGTGGTGCCGCTGCCGGCGGCGATGCTCGACGTGCTCATCGTGACGAACATCGCGCTGTCGCTCGTCGTGCTGCTGACCAGCATGTACGTCAAGCGGCCGCTGGACTTCTCGGTGTTCCCGTCGCTGCTGCTCGTGCTCACGCTGTTCCGGCTGGGCCTCAACGTGGCGTCCACGCGGCTGGTGCTGCGCGACGGCTACGCGGGCGAGGTCATCGACGCGTTCGGCCACTTCGTCGTCGGCGGGTCGCTCGTCATCGGCCTCGTGGTGTTCCTCATCCTCGTGGTCATCCAGTTCGTGGTCATCACGAACGGTGCCGGCCGCGTCGCCGAGGTGGGCGCCCGCTTCACCCTCGACGCGATGCCCGGCAAGCAGATGGCCATCGACGCCGACCTCAACGCCGGCCTCATCGACGAGGACGAGGCCCGGCGGCGCCGCGCGGAGATCGGCGCGGAGGCCGACTTCTACGGCGCGATGGACGGTGGCTCGAAGTTCGTCAAGGGCGACGCGATCGCCGGCATCGTCATCACGATCATCAACCTCATCGGCGGCTTCGCCGTCGGCATGCTGCAGATGGGCATGTCCGCGGGCGAGGCGATCGAGCGGTTCAGCCTCCTGACCATCGGCGACGGCCTGGTCACCCAGATCCCGGCGCTGCTCATGTCCGTGTCGACGGGCCTCATCGTCACGCGCGCCACGAGCGAGTCGGACATGGGCACGACGGCGGGCCAGCAGCTCACCCAGTCCCGCACCGCGCTGCAGATCGCGGGTGCGGCGGCGGTGGCGCTCGCGCTGGTGCCGGGCATGCCGAAGATCCCGTTCGTGCTCGTGGGCACGCTGCTGCTGATCGCGGCCCAGCGCGTGAAGCCGGCCTCCGAGGTCGACGACGTCGCCGCCGCCGAGACCGCCGTGGTCGCCCCGTCGCCGGACTCGCCCGAGCAGCTCATCGAGCAGATGCGCGTCCCGGCGCTGGAGATCCTGCTCGCGCCGGACCTCGTGGACCTCGTGGGCACCGGCACCGAGGCCGACCTGCTGTCGCGCGTGCGCGCGCTGCGCCGCAAGATCGCGCTCGAGCTCGGCGTCGTCGTGCCGCCCGTGCGGACGCGCGACTCGGTGGACCTGCCGCGCTCGACCTACGTCGTGCGGATCGCGGGCGTCGAGGTCGGCCGCGGCGAGGCCCCCGCGGGCCGGCTCCTCGCGCTGGGCGACAACCTCGAGGGCATCGGCGGCACGCCCGTCGTCGAGCCGGTGTTCGGCCTGGCCGGCAAGTGGATCCCGAGCGAGCTGCGCTCGGCTGCGGAGATGGTCGGCGCCACGGTCGTCGACCGCGTGTCCGTGCTCATCACGCACCTCGGCGCGATCATCGAGTCCAACGCCGCACGCCTGCTCTCGCGCGAGGACGTGCGCGTGCTCACCGAAGGCGTCAAGGCGGTCAACCCGTCCGTCGTGGACGAGCTCGTGCCCGGCCTGCTCTCGCTCGGCGAGGTGCAGCGCGTCCTGCAGGGCCTGCTCGTCGAGCGCGTGCCGATCCGCGACCTCGGCCGCATCTACGAGGGCCTGACGCTGCGCGCCAAGGTCAGCACCGACCCCGAGACGCTCATCGAGGCGGCCCGCGCCGCGCTCGGCCCCGCGCTCGCCGCACCGTACGCGCGCGACGGCGCGCTCGGCGTCGTCACCCTCGACGGCGCGCTCGAGCAGCAGCTGCTCGAGGCGGTGCGCCCGGGCGACGGCGGCAGCCAGCTCCTGCTCGACCCCGCCCGCGCCGACCGCCTGCTCACGACCATCCGCCGGGTGGTCACACAGGCCGAGAACGCCGGTCACGAGGTGGTTCTCGTGTGCGCCCCGACGCTGCGTCCGGCGCTCCGCAGGACCGTGGCCCTGGCGATCCCGGCCCTCCCCGTGCTCTCCTACCCCGAGGTGACCGCGTCCGGCCTGCGGATCGAGACCCGGGGGGTGATCGAGGATGCCCACGCGCTTGCTGCTGGACGGTGACGACCTCGCGGAGCTCATGCTGCGCATCCGCGAGGAGATGGGCCCGCACGCGCGCGTGGTCAAGGCGGAGCGGATCCGGTCCGGCGGCTTCGCGGGGTTCTTCGCCCGCGAGCACTACGAGCTGACCGTCGAGGTGCCGGACGAGCCGTCGTCCGGTCGCGCCGGCGGGGGCCGGCGGCTCGCCCCGCGCGCGGCGGGGATCGACGTGCTCGTGGCGGCGGCCGACGCCGAGGACGGCGCCGGGGCGCCGGGCGTGGGTGCGGGTGGGGTGGCCGGTGCCGGCGGGGCCACCGGTGCTGGTGCGGGCGCCGGTGCGGGGGCCGGTCCCGGTGCGGGCGACGGCGGGGCGCCCGCCGAGCCGCCGGTGTCGACGGCGTCGGAGTCGTTCGCGCAGGTGCTCGCCTCGGTGCGGGCGATGGTGGGGCAGGGCGAGACCGCGGGCGTGCCCGTGATGCCCGAGGCCCTGGAGGCCGCGCCGGGTGCCGTGGCGGAGAGTGCTGTGCCGGCGGGCGGCGTGGCGGGTGGCGCGGTGTCGGCCGCGCCGGGCGCGCCGGACACGGAGCCGGGGCCGAAGCCGTTCACGTTCCCGCGGCTGGACCGCGCGGAGGTGGCGGCGGTCGGCGAGGCACCGGCGCAGGAGGCGGACGACGCGGGGAAGGCGGCCGCCGTCGAGGCGGCACCGGACGCTGGTGCCGCGGAAGCCGCGCCGGACGTGGAGGCGGGCGCTGCGGCGTCGGGCGCTGCGGCGTCGGCGGGCGTGCCGGAGGAGGCCCGCGGCAGCGCGGCGACCGCGGCCGACCTGCTCGAGCTCGGCGTCCCCGTCCGGCTGCTCGAGGGCTTCACGAGCCTGACCGACCCCGTGCCGCTGTCGATCCTCGTGCGGCGGTTCGCCCGCCCGCCTGCGGTGCGGCTCGAGCCCGGGGTGACGGTCGCCGTCGTCGGGCAGGCCGACCTCGCGCTGCGCACCGCCACGCAGATGGCCGCGCGCGCCGGGCTCGACGGGCGCGACGTGATGCTCGCGGGCGAGATCGAGTCGGTCGCCGGGCACGGGCGGCGGCTGCTCACGGTCGCCGCGGCCTCCCGGCACCGCTCGCGCCGGCGGGCCGACGTGCCGACCGTCGTGGCGCTCGGCGTCGGCGAGGGGCCCGGGGCGTGGGAGGAGGCCGCGCGGCTCCTCGCGGCGCTCGCGCCCGAGCAGGCCTGGGGCGCCGTCGACGCGCGCCTGCGGGCCGCCGACCTGCGGCGCTGGGTGCGCGGCGTGGGCGCGCTGCGGGAGCTCGACGCGCTCGCCGTCGTCGGGGCGGACCGCGCGCAGGCACCGGGCGTGGTGCTCGACGTCGGGACTCCGGTCGGCTGGGTCGACGGCCTGCCCGCGACGCCGCTCGTGTGGGCGGCGCTGCTGAGCGAGCGGCTCGCCGCCGACGCCGACTGGGACTGAGCGGGGAGGCGGGCGGCTCGCTGCCGACGCGGCTGGGGCTGCGCGGGGAGGCGGGTGGCCGCCGGGCGCGGCTGGGGCTGCGCGGGGAGGCGGGCGGCCGCCGGGCGCGACGCCGCGAGCAGTCTGGACCGTCGGGGCGGTCGGGAGACGGGCCGGGGCCTGGCCGGCGTGGTCCGACGGCGGCGCGCACCGCACGGCGTGCGGGGCGGCGGGGGTGCGTCGGCCGGATGAGCGGATAGTCTCGCCGCATGCTCGTGCTGAGCCGCCGGGTCGGCGAGCGCCTGATGATCGGTGACGACATCGTCATCACCGTCATCGACGTGCGCAGCGACGGCGTGCGGCTGGGCATCGACGCGCCGCGGCACGTGCGGGTGAACCGCGCGGAGATCCTCGAGGCCGTCACGCAGGCGAACCAGGCCGCTGCCGCGGCCGCCGACGACGACGCCGCGGTCGACCAGCTGCGCGCGCTGCGCCCGGCCAGGCGGGCCGGCGGAGGCGCGTCGGGCGGTGCGGGCGGCGCCGGCCGGGCAGGTGCGGGTGGTGCGGGCGAGTCGCGCGAGCGCGACTGACCGTCCTGTTCCGGCGCGCTGACCTGCGCGGTCGCCCACATGGCCCTGGGTTGCGCGGTCCGTCCACAGGCTCGGCGGACCCACCTCCGGCGTGTCGGAGGGCGCCCGTAACGTACGTGGCAGCAGTCGAACACACGTACGAAGTGAGGCCCCGATGACCGCCGCCGTCGACGCCGCCCTGGACGCGCTCGAGCGCGCCGCGCGGGCGCTGCGCGGCCTGCCGGTCGACGCGCTCGACGCGAGCGAGGCCGCCCGCGCGCACGACAGGGTGCGTGCCGTCGTCGACCGCGTGCAGGCCTTCGCGGCGCGGCTCCTCGCGCACGTCGAGGCGGACGGCCGGTGGGCGGCGTCGGGCGCCGCGCGGACGTTCCCCGACTGGGTGAGCCGCCGCAGCGGGTCGAGCGTGGGCGCGGCCCGGCGGGCCGTGGCGGTGGGACGTGCGCTGCGCGACGAGCTGCCGACCACGCAGGCCGCGCTCGACGACGGCCGCATCACGTACGAGCACGCGCAGCTCCTCGCGACGCTCGGCCCGACGTCGGAGGCACGGCGCGCGGCGCTCGCGGGCGACCGGGCGGACCGGAACGAGGGCTACCTCGTCCGCGAGGCCGAACGTCGGTCGGCGGATGAGTTCCGGCGGCTCCTGCGGCGTTGGGGCGCGGCCGTGGACGCCGCGGCGCTCGAGCGTGAGCACGCGGCGGCCGTGGCCGCCGAGCACCTGACCCTCGCGCCGCGCACGGGCGGGGTGCAGCTGAGCGGATTCCTCGCGGCGGAGAACGCCGAGGTCCTGCGCACGGCCCTGCGCGCCGTGACCGGCGTCCCCGCCGCCGACGACGAGCGCACGCCCGAGCAGCGGGCCGCCGCGGCGCTGGGGTCGCTCGCGCGGCTCGTGCTCGACCGCGGGCTCGCCGGTGCGGGCGGGGCGCTGGTTCGGCCGCACCTGTCGGTGCACGTGGACTACGAGGTGCTCGAGCGGCTCGCGGAGCGGGCCGGCGTCGCCGGGGACCTGCCGGTGGCGGGGCCGGACGGGCGGCTCGTCCCGCCGGCCGAGCTCGACGACGGGACGCCGCTGCCCGCGTCCGTGCTGGCCCGGATCGCGTGCGACAGCGCGATCACGCGGATCGTGTTCGGGCCGGACGGGGCGCCGCTCGACGTCGGGCGGGCGCAGCGCACCTACACCGGGCCGCAGCGGCGGGCCGTCGTCGCCCGCGACCGGCACTGCCAGTACCCGGGGTGCGCGGTGGCGCCGGTGCTGTGCGAGGTGCACCACACGGTGTGGTGGTGCCGCGGCGGGCACACGAGCGTCGAGACGGGCGTGCTCCTGTGCTGGCACCACCACGACGTGGTGCACCGGCGGGACATCCGGATCGTCCGGACCGGAGGTGCCTGGCGGTTCACCGAGCGCGACGGGCGGGAGATCCGCGCGGGTCGCGCGGGCGGCGGGGCCGGTGCCGCCGGCGGTGCCGGTGGGGCTCCGAGCGCCGGTGGCGACCTGAGCGCCGGGGAGCGGAGGGTCGGAGCGCCGGCCGGTGCCGTGAACCGAGTCCCCGCAGGTGGCGCACGGCCGCCCGAGCGCCGGAGCGGGGCGCCGCCGGGCGTGCAGGAACCGCTGCCGCTCGCCGGGTGACCCGGGGTGTCGTCGTGGTGCCCCGGGGCGCCGGCGTGCCCGGGGCCGGGGTGTCAGCGTGTCCGTGGCCGGGGTGCCCGAGGCACGGGCCGCGGGCCGGGGCGGGTGCGGTGGGGGTGCAGAGGTGCGCCCGACCAGGGCGCCGGCGCGCTGGTGGCCCCGGACCGCTCACATCCGGCCCGCCGGGGCCGATGGGGTGGGACGACAAGGACCGCCGAGGCCATGGAGGGCGCAGTGGACGGCGTGGACGAGATCGTCCGCGAGTTCCTCGTGGAGAGCCACGAGAACCTCGACCAGCTCGACGCTGACCTCGTCGCGCTCGAGAGCACTCCGGGCTCGCGTGACCTGCTGGCGAGCATCTTCCGCACGATCCACACGATCAAGGGGACGAGCGGCTTCCTCGCGTTCGGCAAGCTCGAGCGGCTGACGCACTCGGGCGAGAACCTCCTGGCCCAGCTCCGCGACGGCAAGCGGACGATGGACCAGCGGAGCACCGACGTGCTGCTGCGGATGGTGGACACCGTCCGCGCGCTGCTCGGCGCGATCGAGGCCACCGGCGGCGAGGGCGACGTCGACGTCGACCAGGTCGTCGCGCAGCTCGAGGCGGTGCTCGCCTCCGAGCCGGGCGCCGCCCCGGCCGCGACGGCCGCGCCCACGCCCGAGCCCGTGGCGGAGGCGGCTCCCGTCGCGGCGGCCGCTCCTGCGCCCGCACCTGCGACGGAACCCGACGCCGCGCCTGGGCCCGAGGCCGCGCCTGGGCCCGAGGCCGCGTCTGAGCCCGAGGCTGCGGCGAGCCCCGCGCGCCCGAAGACGCGCATCAAGAAGATCGCCGCCAAGCCCCCCGCCAAGCCCGCGGCGGCCGAGTCCGTCGCCGAGCCCGTCGCCGCCGAGGCGATCGCGCAGGCGCCGGCCGAGCGGGTCGCCGAGGCCCCCGAGGTGCCCGTCGCCGCGATCCCGAAGCCGGAGGCCCTCGCCGAGGTCCTCGAGGCCGCGACCGAGGAGTGGTCCCCGACGTTCGCGTTCGAGGGCTCCGCGACGAACGGCGCGAAGGCCGCGAGCGAGGGCGCCGCCGGTGGTGGCTCCGCGAGCGGCTCGTCGGTCGCCGTCGCGGCGCCGCCCGCGGCCTCCGCGACTCCGGCTCCGGCCGCGACACCGGCGGCTCCGGCTCCGGCGGCTCCGGCGGCTGCGGCTCCGGCGGCTGCGGCTCCGACGGCTGGGACTCCGGCGGCTGCGACCGGTGGCGGCGGCGGTGCTCCGAACGCCCCCGCGTCGGGCCAGGGCACCGTCCCCTCCCAGCGCGGGCCCGAGCAGGCAGAGGGCTCCTCCACCTCGCGGGGCGCCGTCGACCAGGCGATCCGCGTGGACGTGTCGGTGCTCGACGCGCTCATGCGGCAGGTCAGCGAGCTCGTCCTCGCCCGCAACGCGATCGCCCGGCTCGTCGAGGGCGAGGCCAGCCCGGACCTCGTCCGCGCCTCGCAGCGTCTGAGCCTCGTCGCCGCGGAGCTGCAGGAAGGCGTCATGAAGACGCGCATGCAGCCCATCGAGCACGCCTGGTCGAAGGTGCCGCGCATGGTGCGCGACCTGGCGGCGTCGTGCGGCCGCCAGGTGCGCCTGGAGATGTCCGGCGGCGACACCGAGCTCGACCGGAGCCTCCTCGAGGCGATCAAGGACCCGCTGACGCACCTCGTGCGCAACGCGGTGGACCACGGCATCGAGCCGCCCGCGTTCCGCACCAAGAACGGCAAGCCCGCGACCGGCCTGCTCTCGCTCCGCGCCTACCACGCGGGCGGCCAGGTGGTCGTCGAGGTGACCGACGACGGCGCCGGGATCAACCCCGAGCGCGTCGGCATCACCGCGGTGCGCAAGGGCCTGCGCACGCAGGAGCAGGTCGCCGCGATGTCGCCGGCCGAGCTGCTGCGCCTGCTGTTCCTGCCGGGCTTCTCCACCGCGTCGTCCGTGACGAACGTGTCGGGCCGCGGCGTCGGCATGGACGTCGTGCGCACCCGGATCGAGGCGATCGGCGGCACCGTCGACGTCGAGTCCACCGTCGGCAAGGGCACCACGTGGCGCCTGCGCATCCCGCTGACGCTCGCGATCATGCCCGCCGTGCTCGTGGCCTGCGACGGCCAGACGTACGCGCTGCCGCAGTCGAGCCTCCTCGAGCTCGTCGCGCTGGACGACCCCACGACCCAGGTCGAGCACGTGCACGCCGCGCCCGTCTACCGGCTGCGGGGGGACCTCCTCCCGCTGGTCGACCTGCGCGAGGTGCTCGGCCTGCCGCAGCGTGACGCGGACGCGAGCGTCGTCATCGCGGTGCTCCAGGCGGACACCGCGCGCTTCGGCCTCGTCGTCGACCGCGTCCTCGACAGCGAGGAGATCGTCGTCAAGCCGCTCGCCGCGCAGCTCAAGGCGATCGGGCTCTACGCCGGCGCGACGCTCCTCGGCGACGGCGCCGTGTCGCTCATCCTCGACGTCCCGGGCCTCGTGCGCCGCGCGATCCTCGTGGAGAACAACGAGGAGGAGGTGCGCACGGACGTCACCGAGACGTCGGCGCTCACCACGGAGCAGGTGCTCGTCGTCGGCGTCGGGGACGACCGGCGCGTGGGCATCCCGCTCTCGGCGGTCACCCGCCTCGAGAAGCTGCCCGCCGACGTCGTCGAGGTGGTCGGTGGCCGCGAGGTCGTCCAGTACCGCGGGGCCATCACGCCCCTGGTCCGGCTCGACCGCGTCCTCGGCACCTCCTCGGCCGCCGACGACGAGCTCACCGTGGTCGTCGCGACCCGCGGCGAGCGGAGCGTGGCGATCGCCGTCGCCGACATCGTGGACGTCGTCGACGACGACGGCGCGCACTCGAGCGACCACGGCGGCGAGGCGCTCCTCGGCTCGACGGTCCTCAAGGACCGGGTCACCGAGCTCCTCGACGTGCGCGCCGTGGTCTCGGCCGCGGACCCGCACTTCTTCGACGACGCACTCGTGGGGGTGTGATGGCACAGCAGCTCGCCACCTTCGTCGTCGACGGCGCGACCTACGGCGTGGACGTGACGTGCGTCCAGGAGGCGCTCCGCGACCTCCCGCGCACGCCCGTCCCGCTCGCGGGTCAGTCCGTCGCCGGCCTCGTCAACCTGCGCGGCCAGGTGGTGCTCGCGGTCGACCTGCGGGTCAGCCTCGGCCTGCCCCCGCTGCCCGAGGACGTCGAGCCGATGATGGTCGTCGTCCAGGTCGACGGTGAGCACCTCAGCCTGCTCGTCGACCAGGTCGGTGACGTCGTCGAGGTCGACGAGGCCGACTTCGAACCCCCGCCGGGGACGCTGGCCCCCGAGCTGCGGCGCCTCGTGCGCGGCGCCTACAAGCTCGACGGGAGGTTGCTCCTGGCGCTCGACGTGGAGCAGGCGGTGGCGGCATGAGAATCCTGCGTCGGGCCAAGGAAGTCCACGACGTCGTAGTACCCCAGCCCCGTGCGGCGCTCGACGACCTGCAGGTCGTCGACGAGCCCGTGGAGGTCTCCGAGGAGAGCTCCGAGGAGCACGTCGCGAGCCCCGCCGACGGGAGTTCCGAGGAACCCTCTGCGAGGGGTCGCCGGCTGCGGCGGCTGCTGACGGACACGCCGCTCGGGATGAAGATCGGCGGCGTCGTCGCGACGCTCGCCGTCGTCTCCGTGGCCGTCGGCGCTGCGGGTCTCGTCACGGGCCAGTCGCTCAGCGCCGGTCAGCGGCAGATGTACGACGAGGCGGTCGACCCCCTCGTCCAGCTCGACGCGATCCAGCGCACGCTGCAGGAGATGCGCGTGCGCGTCAACGCGTACGCGTTCGTCACCGAGCGCGAGCGCGCCGAGCTCGCCGAGCAGCTCCAGGAGGACGTCGCGACGCTCGAGGGCCTCGTCGAGCAGTACATGCCGGCCGCCGTCGACCCCGCGCGCGTCGAGCTGGCGATGAACTTCGTCCGCGCGTTCCACAGCGGCTTCGAGCGGCGGTTCGCCGTCGAGGTCGACCGCGGGAGCACGACGGCGCTCGCCTCCGCCTACGAGACGTCGGTGCGCGTGTACTCCGACCAGGCGCTGGAGGCGTTCTCCGCCGAGGCGCGCGACCTGTCGGCCCGCGCCGACGCGCTGCACCGCGAGGGCGACGCGCTCCTCACGACGACGCGCGGCGTCCTCGTCGGGCTCCTCGCGCTCGGTCTCCTCGTCGGTGGCGGCGTCGCCGCCGTCGTGTCGCGGCAGATCGGCCGGACCGTGCGCGACGTCGAGCGCGTCGTCGCGGCCATGGCCGAGGGCGACCTCACCGTGAGCGCGGACGTGCGCAGCCACGACGAGCTCGGGCGCATGGCGCGCGGGCTCGCCGAGGCGCAGGCCGCGATGCGGCGGATGCTCGCCGAGGTGGCCGAGGCCGCGACGAGCCTCGCGGCGTCGGCCGAGCAGCTCTCCGCCGCGGGCGCGCAGGTCGCCGCGGGCGCCGAGGAGACCGCGGTCCAGGCCGACGTCGTCGCGACCGCCGCGGACGAGGTCAGCCGGCACGTGCAGGCGGCCGCGTCGGGCGCCGAGGAGATGGGCGGCTCGATCCGGCAGATCGCCGAGAGCGCGCACGAGGCGGCCAAGGTCGCCGAGGAGGCCACGGCCGTCGCCGCCGACGCGAACGAGCAGGTCGCCCGGTTGGGGGCGTCCAGCCAGGAGATCGGCGCGGTCGTGCGCGCGATCACCGCGATCGCCGAGCAGACCAACCTCCTCGCGCTCAACGCGACGATCGAGGCCGCGCGGGCCGGCGAGGCCGGCCGGGGCTTCGCCGTCGTCGCCGGGGAGGTCAAGGAGCTGGCCCAGGCGACCGCCCGGGCGACCGACGACGTCGTGCGTCTGGTCCAGGCGATCCAGGAGGACACGGGCGGCGCGGTCGAGGCGATCGAGCGGATCGTCGCGACCATCGCCGCGATCAACGACCGTCAGGCGACCATCGCGTCCGCCGTCGAGGAGCAGACCGCCACGACGAACGAGATGGCGCGGTCGGTGACCGAGGCGGCCACCGGGTCGAGCGAGATCGCGGGGACGATCACGGGCGTCGCGTCGGCGGCCGGGACGACCACGCGCGTGCTGACGGACATGGAGACCGCGATCGAGGCCCTCGCACGCATGTCCGTGGACCTGCGCGGCCGCGTGGGCACGTTCCGGTACTGAGGGGTTATCGACGGCGCGCGCCGGTCGATCTGTGTGGCGACGCTCCAAGGAAGGGACGACGACATGGCCACCGCTACGAAGGTCTCGGGTCGCGGGACCACGACCACGACGGTGCCGCACCAGCGCACCGCCCTCGCGGTCGAGACCGCCACGACCGGCGCGACGGCCGGGGACACCGCGACGGAGGCCGAGGGGCGCCGGCGCCGCTCGCTGCTGCGCGACCGCGGCGTGCTGACGAAGATCGCGCTCGCGGTCGGCGTCACGGCGCTCGCGGCCGTGGTCTCCGGCGGCCTGGCGGTGGCGTCGATGCGCGGCATCGCGACCGACCTCGAGAGCGTCGCCGAGATCCAGTCGGGCCTCGCGGCGGACATCGCGATCGTCCACCAGGAGGAGCTCAAGGCGCGCATGCTCATCGCCCAGGTGATGGCCGCGGCCACGCCGGGCCAGCGCGAGGAGTGGGCGGCGCAGATCCCCGAGACCGACGCGGCGCTCGACGCCGCGGCCGCGCGCATCGACCCGCTCCTCGGGGGCGCGGGCGTCGGGTGGGAGTCGTTCCTCGAGAACTGGGCGGAGTGGAAGTCCGTCCGCGACACGATGCTGCTGCCCGCGGCGATGGACGACGACCCGGTCACCTTCGAGACCAAGCGCCGCACGATCGCCCAGCCCCTCGTCGACAAGTTCGTCGCCGACCTCGAGAAGGTCGAAGCCGGGCTCACCGACTACGTCACGGGGGTCTCCGAGGCCGCGCAGGCCGAGGCGGCCGCCGCGCAGATGCAGTACCTGCTGGTCCTCGGCGTCGGCTTGGCGATCGCCGCCGCCGTCTCCTACGTCGTGGCGCACACGATCCGCCGCGACCTCGTGGACGCGCAGCGGTCGGTCGCGGCGATGGCGGCCGGCGACCTCACGGTCGAGGCCCCGGTCCGCGGGCGCGACGAGGTCGGCCGGATGTCCGCCGAGCTCGCGGTCGCCCAGAAGTCGCTCCGCCGGACGCTCTCCGAGGTCGACCGGACCAGCGACCACGTGGCGTCGGCGGCGGAGGAGTTGTCGGCTGCGGGTGCGCAGGTGGCGGCTGGTGCGGAGGAGACGTCGGCGCAGGCGGGTGTGGTGGCTGCGGCGGCGGAGCAGGTGTCGCGGAACGTGCAGGCGGTGGCTGCGGGTGCGGAGCAGATGGGGGCGAGCATCCGGGAGATCGCGCAGAACGCGCACGAGGCGGCGCGGGTGGCTGAGCGTGCGACGGGTGTGGCTGCGGCGACGAACGATCAGGTGGCGAAGCTGGGGGTGTCGTCGCGGGAGATCGGTGACGTGGTGAAGGTGATCACGTCGATCGCGGAGCAGACGAACCTGTTGGCGTTGAACGCGACGATCGAGGCGGCTCGTGCGGGTGAGGCGGGCAAGGGTTTTGCGGTGGTGGCCGGTGAGGTCAAGGAGCTGGCGCAGGAGACGGCGCGGGCGACGGAGGACATCGCGCGTCGGGTGGAGGCGATCCAGGCGGACACCGATGGTGCGGTGGCGGCGATCGGTGAGATCAGCGCGATCATCGCGCAGATCAACGACTTCCAGATGACGATCGCCTCGGCGGTGGAGGAGCAGACGGCCACGACGAACGAGATCTCGCGGTCGGTGACCGAGGCGGCCACCGGTGCGGGGGAGATCGCCGCCAACATCACCGGTGTGGCGGGGGCGGCGCAGACGTCCTCGGGTGTGGCCACGCAGATGCAGAGCGCGGTGGCCGAGCTCGCCCGCATGGCCGCCGAGCTGCGGGGGTTGATCAAGGTCTTCGCCGTGTAGATCTGGCCCGGAAGCGGGGCCCCTTGTCCGGTTCGCCGGAAGGGGCCCCGCTTTTCCATGTGCTCCCTACACGGGGGCCGCTCGCTGCCGATGGGAAGGCGTCCCCTGAATGGAGTCCCCCATGTCCGTGGTCAGCGCCCCCCGTACGCGTGTCGTCCCCCAGCAGGCCGCCGCACCGTCGGCGGAGACCACCCCGGGCCCGGGTGCGCCGCCGGCCGAGGCCCCGCCCCGGCGCCGTCGGCTGATCGTCGACCGCTCGGTGCGCGTGAAGGTCCTCGCGGTGGTGGGGATCCTCGCCGCGGAGATGGTGCTCCTGGCGGCCATCGCGGCGTCCTCCCTCGTCGGCGTGCGCGACGACGCCCAGCGGCTCGCCGACACGCAACGGGTCATCGGAACCTCTCTCACCGCGCTCAAGGACGCGCTGTGGACGGTCCGGAACCAGGCGACCGCCGTCGGGGCGTACCCGACCGACGCGGGCAAGGGCGACCAGGTCGCCAAGCTCGACGCGGCGTGGGCCGCCTACGACGAGGCCGAGGCGACGTTCCTCCAGGTCTTCGAGGAGAACCACGGCCACACGCCCGACGTCTGGCCCGCCTTCGAGACGGCGCTGCGCGACTACCGCGGCATCGTGCAGGGCGAGCTCCTCGACGCCGCCCTCGAGGACGACCGCGAGGAGTGGGTCCGGGTGCGCAACGCCGGCGCGGCCGACCTCGGCGCCGTCATGGTGTCGAGGCTCACCGACGTCGAGGCCGAGGTGAACGAGGTCGTCGACGAGCTGGCGGCCGAGGCCGAGGCGACCGCCACTGGCGGCGTCCGCACGATGCTCCTGCTCGCCGGGCTCAGCCTCGTGGTGGCGGTGTCGGCGGGCCTGTGGTTCGCCAACGCCATCCGGCGCACCGTCGCGGAGGTCAAGGCCGCCGTCGACGCCCTCGCGACCGGGGACCTCACGCACGAGGCGGACGTCGACCGCCAGGACGAGCTCGGCCAGATGGCGACCGCGCTCACGACGGCGCAGCGCGCCCTCCGGCGGACCCTCTCCGGCGTGGCCGAGACGTCGGACACCGTGGCGTCGGCGGCGGAGGAGTTGTCGGCTGCGGGTGCGCAGGTGGCGGCTGGTGCGGAGGAGACGTCGGCGCAGGCGGGTGTGGTGGCTGCGGCGGCGGAGCAGGTGTCGCGGAACGTGCAGGCGGTGGCTGCGGGTGCGGAGCAGATGGGGGCGAGCATCCGGGAGATCGCGCAGAACGCGCACGAGGCGGCGCGGGTGGCTGAGCGTGCGACGGGTGTGGCTGCGGCGACGAACGATCAGGTGGCGAAGCTGGGGGTGTCGTCGCGGGAGATCGGTGACGTGGTGAAGGTGATCACGTCGATCGCGGAGCAGACGAACCTGTTGGCGTTGAACGCGACGATCGAGGCGGCTCGTGCGGGTGAGGCGGGCAAGGGTTTTGCGGTGGTGGCCGGTGAGGTCAAGGAGCTGGCGCAGGAGACGGCGCGGGCGACGGAGGACATCGCGCGTCGGGTGGAGGCGATCCAGGCGGACACCGATGGTGCGGTGGCGGCGATCGGTGAGATCAGCGCGATCATCGCGCAGATCAACGACTTCCAGATGACGATCGCCTCGGCGGTGGAGGAGCAGACGGCCACGACGAACGAGATCTCGCGGTCGGTGACCGAGGCGGCCACCGGTGCGGGGGAGATCGCCGCCAACATCACCGGCGTCGCCGGGGCCACCCAGACCGCCAGCGAGGTCCTCGCCCAGATGACCACCTCGATCGAGGAGCTGGCGCGGATGTCCACGGACCTGCGCGCGAAGGTGTCCGGCTTCACGTACTGATCCGGCGACACGCCCCGCGGGACGCCTCAGGCCCCCGGGGACCCGGCCGATCTGAGGACGTGCGCGACGCCCGCGCACCGGAATGGAGGGCCCGTGCCGGCGATCAGGGTGCTGGTGGTCGACGACTCGGTCGTCGTGCGCCGCCTCGTGACGCTCGCGCTCGAGGCCGAGGACGGCATCGAGGTCGTCGGCGTGGCCGCGAACGGTCGCATCGCGCTCGAGAAGGTCGCCCAGCTCGCGCCGGACGTCGTGACGATGGACGTCGAGATGCCCGTGCTCGACGGCATCGCGACGGTGCGCGAGCTCCGGGCCGGCGGCCACCGGATGCCGATCATCATGTTCTCCACGCTCACCGAGCGCGGGGCGGCGGCCACGCTCGACGCCCTCGCCGCGGGCGCGACGGACTACGTGACGAAGCCGACCGGGCACGCCAACGCCCAGGAGGCCGTCGACCGCGTGGCGCACGACCTCGTGCCGCGGATCCGGGCGCTCGCCGGCCGGCGGGTCGCGCTGCGGCCCTCCGCCGGGCGGGTCGCGGAGACGGGCTCGCCGGCGCGTCCGGCCGCGCCGCCCGCGCAGAAGGGCGCCGTGCGGATCCTCCCGGCGCCCGAGCGCGGGCAGGTGCGCGCCGTCGTCGTGGGGTCGTCCACGGGCGGGCCGGAGGCGCTGTCGCACCTGGTCAAGGGGCTCGGCGCGCTGCCCGTGCCCGTCGTGGTCGTCCAGCACATGCCGCCGGTGTTCACCACCCAGCTCGCCGCGCGCCTGGACCGGCTCGGCCCGGCGCGCGTGGTCGAGGCCGCCGGTGGCGAGACGCTCGCGCCGGGGACCGTCTACGTCGCCCCGGGCGACCACCACCTCGAGCTCGTGCGGTCCGGCGCCGTCGTGCGCACGCGGCTGCACCAGGGGCCGCCCGTCAACTACTGCCGGCCGTCCGTGGACGTCCTGTTCACGTCGGCGGCCGAGGTCTACGGGAGGGATCTCCTCGCCGTCGTGCTCACGGGCATGGGCTCGGACGGCCGGGCCGGCGTCGAGACCGCGCTGGCGGCCGGGGCCCGGGTCTTCGCCCAGGACGAGCCGACCAGCGTCGTGTGGGGCATGCCGGGCGCGGTCGCGACCGGCCCCGGCGCCCACGCCGTCCTCCCGCTCCTGGACGTCGCGCCCGCGATCGTGCGCGCCGTCGGACGCGTGGGGGTGAGCGCATGACCATCTCCGCGGAGAGCTTCGACTTCGTCGCGGACCTCGTCCGCCGGCGCAGCGGGATCGTCCTCGAGCAGGGCAAGGAGTACCTCGTCGAGGGCCGCCTGCAGCCGCTCGCCCGCGCCGCCGCGGCGGCCGACGTCGACGCGTACGTGCGGGCCCTGCGCACGACGCCGCGGCTCGGTGACCTCGAGGCCGTCGTCGACGCGCTCACGACGAACGAGACGTCGTGGTTCCGGGACGCGGAGCCGTTCCGGGCGCTCGTCGAGCACGTCGTCCCCGACCTCGGCGGACGCCTGCGGATCTGGTCGGCGGCGTGCTCGACCGGGCAGGAGCCGTACTCGATCGCCATGGCGCTGGCCGACGTCGCGCAGCCGGGCGGGGTGCGGATCCTCGGGACGGACCTGTCGCCCTCGGTCCTCGACCGGGCGCGGGAGGGGCGCTACTCGCAGCTCGAGATCAACCGCGGCCTGCCCGCGGCGATGCTCGTCCGGCACTTCCGGCGCGTCGGCGCGGACTGGGAGGTGGACCCCGTCCTCCGGGCGCAGGTGAGCTTCGCCAAGCACAACCTGCTCGAGGCGCCGCCGCCCGGGCCGTTCGACGTCGTGTTCATGCGCAACGTGCTCATCTACTTCGACCTGGCGACCAAGCAGGAGGTCCTCTCCCGGGTGCAGCGCGTGCTGACGCCGGGCGGGTACCTCGTGCTCGGAGCCGCCGAGACCACCGTGGGCATCGACGACAGCTGGGAGCGGGTCCCGGTCGGTCGCGGTGCCCTCTACCGCCGGGACATGCGGAGGGCAGCATGAAGGCACTGGTGATCGACGACTCACGGACGATGCGCCGGATCATCGGGGGCGTCCTGCGACCGCTGGGCTTCGACATCGTCGAGGCGGCGCACGGCCAGGAGGCCCTGGACGCGCTCGAGGCGGGCCTGGAGGTCGAGCTCGCCTGCGTGGACTGGAACATGCCCGTCCTCGACGGGCTGAGCTTCGTCACCGCGGTCCGCAAGGAGCGCCGGTGGCGGGACATGACGCTGATGATGGTCACGACCGAGAGCGAGCAGTCGCAGATCGTGCGGGCCCTCGCGGCGGGTGCCCACGAGTACGTGATCAAGCCGTTCACCCCGGAGGCGATCCGGGACAAGCTCCAGCTCCTCGGGCTGGTCGGACTGCAGGAGTCGGCATGACCTTCGAGATGGACATCGAGACGTTCGCGGGCACCGACCCGGTCTACGTCATCGCCAGCGAGGTGTTCGCGGCGATGGTGGACGGCGAGCCCGGGCACGTCGGGCTCTGGGAGGGCCCGGAGCCCGTGCCCGTCGAGGAGCTGCACGCGTGGGTCGACGTCGCCGGCCCGATGGGCGGCCGCGTGCTGCTCACCACGGAGCGGTCCACCGCCGTCGAGCTCACCCGCGCGCTCCTCGGCCTCGGTGCGGACGACGCCGTGGGCGACGCCGACATCGTGGATGCGCTCGGCGAGGTGGCGAACGTCGTCGGCGGCAACGTCAAGGCGCTGGTCCCGGACCCGGGTGCCCTCACCCTCCCCGAGGTCGCCGGCACGCGCCCCGAGACGCACCCCGACGACCTCATCCACGCGCTCTCGCTCGACTGGCGCGGTCGCCCGCTGACCGTCAGCCTGTGGCGACTGGGGCAGGAGGAGATGATCCGATGAAGGTCCTCGTGGCGGACGACAGCCGCGTCATGCGGCAGATCGTCATCCGGACGCTCCGCCAGGCGGGCTACGACTGGTGGGAGATCAGCGAGGCCGCGGACGGCCGCGCCGCGTACGAGGCCGTGCTTGCGGACCCGCCCGCGCTGGTGCTGTCAGACTGGAACATGCCGGAGATGACGGGCATGGAGCTGCTCCAGGCCCTGCGTGCCGCCGGCGTCGACGTGCCCTTCGCGTTCGTGACCTCGGAGGGGTCGACCCAGATGCGCGCGCAGGCCGAGGCGGCGGGGGCCCTGTTCCTCATCGCCAAGCCGTTCACCGCGGACATCTTCCGCGAGACGATCGACCCCTACCTGGAGTGACCGTGAACGCCAGCCCGCTGCCCTCGGCCTACGACGTGCGCGAGCTGCTCGAGGGGCTCCTCGGCCGTGACGTCGAGTCGGAGGTCGTCACCGCGTTCGTGGACCCGCACAAGCACCCGGGCGCGATGGTCGGCGCGTACGTCGACGACGCCATGGGGCTGCGCGCGCTGGTCATCAGCGACCTCGCGCTGACCGCGCACGCGGGCGCCGCGATCGCCCTCATGGGCCCGCGCGTGGCGGAGGACGTGCTGCGCGCCGAGCTGCTGTCCCCGGTGCTGTACGACAACGCGTCGGAGATCCTCAACGTGGCGGCGTCGCTCTTCAACGTCGACGGCGCCCCGCACGTGCGGCTGTACGAGGCCTACGCGCCGCGGGAGATCCTGCCGCCCGACGTCGACAAGTGGGTGACCGCGCAGGGCGTCGGGCGCCTCAACCTCGACATGACCGTCTCGGGCTACGGCACCGGGCGCCTGTCGATCATCGTCACCTGAGGCGTCACGGCGGGGCCGGGATCGCGCAACCAGCCGGCGTCGGCGCGTCAGTGCGTCAGTGCGTCGGCACGTACTGCCAGTGCCACGGCTCGCGCGCGACGTTCTCGACGAACCCGAAGCGCCCCGCGTTCTCGCGCATCCACGCCTGCGCGCCGGCGTCGAGGCTGAGGTCCACCGCGACGCCCCAGCCGTGCATGCTCGTGCCCGGCGCGGCCGCGAGGCCGCCCTGGGAGTACAGGCCCTTGCGCCGCACGAGGTCCACCTGGGTCTCGTACGTGCGGTAGGAGTCGGTGATGCCGATGGAGACGCCGTCGGCCCGTGCGGCCTGCAGGAGCGCCTCGAAAGACCGCGCGGCGGGCGCCCACAGCTGGTGCGAGGTGCCGGCGATCTGGCTGAGCGCGGACGACGGGATGCGCCCGTTGCCGTAGGCCCTCAGCTCGAGGGGGACGCCCTTGGCGTCGACGAGGGCCTTGCCGGAGCCGACGACGTCGAGCCCCGGCATCGTCGCGCCCAGGCCGAGCGCGGCGAGGGAGGGCGACGCGAAGGAGGACCCCACCGTCGGCCCGAGCTCGCCGAGGACGGCCGCACCCAGCACCGTCTCGAACGACGTCGTGGGGTGCGGTGCGATCTGCGCGATCCGGCTCTGGATCTGCGCGATGCGTGCCTCGACCGCGGCGACAGCCTCCATGTCCCTCCCTCCCCGTGCCCATCGGCCGGCGACGGGGCACTGTGAGGGGTCTGCGGCAAGGACCGCCGCGGATGAAATCACCCGCAGGGGACTGCGGCGTACGGGTGAACGCCCGTTGACCGGGCGAGTCGCTCGCCTAGTCTGGAACGGTCAGCGACAAAGGCAAACCCGTCGCAAGGCGGGGACGCAAAGCCACGGGACCCACGGGGTCAGCCGGGCTACCGAACGAAGGATGGCTGCCATGGGCGAGCCCGTCGGTGCGGACCGCACCTCGTACGACGCCGAGAGCGTCGAGACCGTGAACCTCCCGCCCGCCATGCTGGCGCGTCTGGCGTCGCTCGCGAGCGAGATGTCGTACGTGTCGTTCATCCCGCGCCAGGCGCGCGTGCTCGCCGGCGGCTGAGGGTCACTGGTAGCTGACGAACACCGGCGTGGGAGAGACCTGGTAGGTCTGCTCCGGCGTCGCCATGGGGACGTCCTCGTCGAGGAAGTTCTTCCAGCCCCAGACGACGCCTGACGGGGCGTTCTGCTGCAGGTTCGCCCAGGTGCCGGCCTTGGCGCCCTGGCTGCCCTGGCCGTCCGCGTGCACGAGCACCTGGACGGCCGGGTCGGTGGTCACCACGGCCTCGCGCCCCACGATCATGCGCTGCATGAACTGGTGCAGGACGAGGAGCTTCTGCGGCAGGTGGTGCGTGCGCGTGAGGTCGCCGAGCCATGCGACGACGGCGTTGACCTCGTCGACGTGCACCGAGCCGATCTGGCGCAGGTGCACCTGGTCCGGGGCGAGGCGCCACTCGGGGTCGAGCGCGAGCCCGACGTTCGGGTAGCGCAGCAGCGGCTCGTACCGCTGGGCCTGCGTGAGGAAGTCGGTGCGGCCCGGCTGCAGGTCGAGCACGACGTACACGCCCGCGTCGAGGGCCGCCTCCACCCACGGCACGAAGCGCTCGACCGGCAGCTCGTTGGAGTAGTTGCCGTCCTCCCCCGGCGGGCGGTCGGCGATCGTCACGATGATCTCGAAGGCCGGCACGACGACGTCGGCCGTGAGGCTCTGGTACTCGGCGGCCAGGCCGCGGGCCCGCTCGATGGAGGCGGTCACGTCCTGCTCGCCGAGCACCCCGAGCGCGGGGATGTCCGGGGAGCCGTACAGCGCGACGAAGCGCCGGCCGGGGAAGAGCACCTGCCCGCCGCCCGGCAGCTCGACGCCGGTGCCCGCGGTCGCGGCCTTCCAGGCGAGGTCCTCGGCGGTGCCGAAGCCGGAGCCCAGCCCGACGACGGTCGTCGCGTCGGTCCACGCGGCCGCCACGGCCTGCACGTCGGCGGAGCGCACGCGCGGGTCGCCGCTCGGCACGACGACGACGTCGAGGCCGGCCGCGCGCGCGGTCGCCACCGCGGCGAGCTCCTCCGGGGCCCCCGTGGTGAGCACGAGCCCGTCGCCGGGCCGCTCGGGCACCTCCGTGAGGGGCAGTGCGGTGGGCTCGTCGGTGGGCTCCGCGGGGTCGTCCGTGGGCGCCTCCGTGGGCGCCTCGGCGTCGGTCTCCGGGGGTGAGGGGCGCCCCTTCGCCGGGACGAGGCGCACGTCGATGCGGGTCGCGGTCCGCTCCACGTCCGTCCCGGGGTCGTCGGTCGCGGGATCATCGGTCGAGGGGTCGTCGGTCGCGGGGTCGTCGGCACCGGGGTCCGCGGTCCCCGCGTCGGGCGCCGCGGCCTCCGGGAGGAGCTCCGGGTCGTGGGCGAGCAGCCTCGGCGCGTCGCGGTCCAGGCGGGCGACGGCGGCGACCTCCTCGGCCGGGTCGGCGACCGCGGGCCGCAGGCGGCGGGCGAGCAGCTCGGCGAGCGCGGCGTCGTCGTCCGGCGCCGCGACGACGTCCACGTCGGAGGGGAGGTCCGCGAGGACCTCGGGGTCGACGTCGCCCACGGTGAGCACGGCGACCGCGTCGAGGCGGCGCACCTCGGCGGTGACGGGGGCCTCGACGAGCAGCGGCGCGCCCAGCGCGACGGCGACGGACGCGGCGCGGAGGCGGGCGACGGCGTCGGGCGCGGCGAGCACCACCACCGGCGAGGACGCGAAGAACGTCTCGCTCGCGGCCAGGGCGAGCTCGGCCTCGGTGGCGTCCGGAAGCACGGTCGTCGCGTCGGGGAGGCGGGTCTCGCCGCGCAGGACGGGCGTCGGGGTGGGCGTCGGCGTGGGCGCCGGCGTCGCGTCGGGCGTCGGCGCGGTGCAGCCGGCCAGCAGCGCGGCGGCGGCCACGAGGGCGGCGACCCGGGTCCTCCTCATCCGGACGAGGGTAGAGGGCCGAGGCGGGGTTCGTGCCGGATCCCGCCGGGGCTCTCCGTGGAAAAGCCTTGGCAGGGCCGCGCGCCCGACGTAGCGTCGAGGCACACGGGAAAGGAGGTGGTCCACGAGATGATGTCTTCTTGGACGCGTGAGGTGACTGCCCGCTAGTCGCCCGAGAGCATCGGACGGATTGCCTCCGGTCCCGGCGCCGCTCAGCGGCAGCGAGACCCCGGCAGTCACCGCAGCCCGTGGGTGCCGTGCGACGTCCGGCACGGTGAGCCGTCAGGCAGCCCACGGGCTGTTCCATGCCCGGAGAGCGCCCCGTACGCCCGGAGGGTGCCCGCAGCGCCCGGGGCGCTCAGCCCCGCGGTGCGGGGCGGGACCTGCGCTCGAACGGGCGCATGAGCAGTCGCGTGATCCCGGCCGCCGCGCCGAGCGTCACGAGCAGGGTCACCGCCACGTCGGGACCGAACAGCGCCCCCAGCAGCGCGCCGACCACCGAGCCGACGAACGTGAACGCGACGACGTGCACGGACGTGTGCGGCACGCGGTGCAGGGCGCGCGCGACGAGCCACGCGAGCGGCGGCCCCACGAGCAGCAGCACGAGCGCGCACACCACCCCGAAGAGCACGACGATGCGCTCGCGCGTGCCCTCCGTGGTGAACGTGTGGGGCGGCACGACGTACGTCAGCCACAGCCACAGCAGGCCGGAGAACACCGCCGCGGTGAGGAGCACCCCCAGGTACGTGGCGAGGGCGCCGAAGCCGATGGCCCACGGCTCGCGGTCCGGTCCGCGGCGGTCGGCGCTCATGGCCGCAGCCTAGGCGGCGCCGTCGGGGGTCACGCACGGCCTCTGTCGCGCACCGCCTATGGTGACGTGGACCGAAGACCCGACGGGAGGAGCGCAGTGGCGCAGCGGAGTGCGGCCCCGTACCGCGTCATGACGGTGTGCACCGGGAACATCTGCCGGTCCCCGATGGCCGAGGTGGTCCTGCGGGACCGCTTCGAGAAGGCCGGGCTGGGGGACCTGGTCGAGGTGGACTCCACGGGGATCTCCGACGAGGAGCACGGCAGCCCGATCGACCCGCGCGCCCGGCGGGTGCTCGCTGCGCACGGGTACCCCGTGCCGGCCCACCGCGCGCGCCGCGTCACCCGCGCCGAGGTGCGGGAGCGGGACCTGCTCCTGCCGATGACGGCCGCGCACGCGCGGGCGCTGCGCGCGCTCGCGGGGGACGACGACGTCGCGCGCCGCGTGCGCATGATCCGGAGCTTCGACCCGGCCGCCCCGGCGGGGGTGCCGGAGCACCGGCTCGACGTCGACGACCCCTGGTACGGCGTGCAGGCCGACTTCGAGACCACGCTCGCCGAGATCGAGGCGGCGGCCGACGGCGTCGTCGAGCACGTGCGGGCTGAGCTCGCCGCGCGGGGGCTGCTGGACGCGGCGCGCGAGGGCTGACCGCGGGGGACCCGCGACGTCGCGTCGGGAGCACCGGACAAAACCGGGAGTCTCCGGTAGGACTGGACCATGACCGCCGGCGACGGGGCCGACGGCCGTCCGAAGGAGCGACTGTGAAGTTCGTGATCACGAAGGACGCCAGGGGCGAGTTCCGGTTCAAGCTCGTCGCGAGCAACGGCCAGACGGTCGCCGTCAGCGAGGGCTACAAGGCGAAGGCCTCCGCCCTCTCGACGATCGAGAGCATCAAGGCCAAGGCGGGCGCGGCCACCGTCGACGACCAGACCGCCTGACGCCGTCGGAGTCGGGGGGCCACGTGCCCGAGGGCCCGTCCGTCCGGTCCCCTGCCGGGCGGGCGGGCCCTATGCTCGACGCACAACCGAACACACGCCGTTCGAGCCACGGTGGGAGAGCTCGCGGGCCCGTCCCGCGGCGCCGAAGGAGCAACCTCCCCGGGAATCTCTCAGGCCCACGTACCGCCGTGGCGAGGCGACTCTGGAAAGCGGCCGCTCGCGCGGCCCACCGACGGTGCACGTCACCGGCGCGGCGAACCCGCGCGGCGGCGAAACTCTCAGGTCGGGGCTGGCGCTCCTGACGACAGAGCGGGGAGGTCCTCACGCTGCACGTCCGACCTCGCAGGAGCCGCCCGTGACCCGCACCCCGCCTGCCCGCGCCTTCGTCGACCGCCACGTCGGGGCCCGCGGCGACGACCTGACCCGCATGCTCGAGGTCGTCGGCGCCCCGTCGCTCGAGGCGCTCGTCGACGAGGCCGTGCCCGCGTCGATCCGCAGCGCCAGGCCGCTCGCGCTGCCGCCGGCCCGTGGGGAGGCCGAGGTCGCGGCCGCGCTGCGCGAGATCGCGAGCCGCAACCGCGTGGTCACGTCGATGATCGGGCTCGGCTACCACGGCACGACCACGCCGGCCGTCATCCGCCGGAACGTGCTCGAGAACCCCGGCTGGTACACGTCCTACACGCCGTACCAGCCGGAGATCAGCCAGGGCCGCCTCGAGGCGCTGCTGACCTTCCAGACGATGGTCGCCGACCTCGTGGCGCTGCCCGTCGCGAACGCGTCCCTGCTCGACGAGGCGACCGCGGTGACCGAGGCGGTGCTGCTCATGCGCCGCGCGGTCAAGGGCGCCGACGACGGCGTCGTGGTGGTCGACGCCGAGTGCCTGCCGCAGTCCCTGGAGGTGCTGCGCGGGCGCGCCGAGGCGATCGGCCTGCCGCTCGTCGTCGCCGACCTGGACTCCCCGGAGTCGCTGGCCCGGGCGGTGCCGGAGGGGCGGCCCCTCGTCGGGGTGGTGCTGCAGCAGCCGGGCACGTCCGGCGTGGTGCGCGACCTGCGCGCGCTCGTGGAGGCCGCGCACGAGCGCGGCGCGCTGGTGACCGTGGCCGCGGACCTGCTCTCCCTGACCCTGGTCACGCCTCCCGGCGAGATCGGTGCGGACGTCGCGGTGGGCTCCGCGCAGCGGTTCGGGGTGCCGATGTTCTACGGCGGCCCGCACGCCGCCTACATGGCGGTGCGGTCGGGGCTCGAGCGCGCTCTGCCGGGCCGGCTGGTGGGGGTGTCGCACGACGCCGACGGGGAGACGGCCTTCCGGCTCGCCCTGCAGACGCGCGAGCAGCACATCCGCCGGGAGAAGGCGACGAGCAACATCTGCACCGCGCAGGCCCTGCTCGCGGTGGTCGCGGCCTTCTACGCCGCCTACCACGGCCCCGACGGGTTGCGGGAGATCGCGGAGCGCGTCCACGCGCGAGCCGTGGCGCTCGCCGACGGCCTGGCGGCGCTGGGCGTCGAGGTGCTCCACGAGTCGTTCTTCGACACGGTGGTCGCCCGCGTCCCCGGTCGGGCCGACGCGGTCGTCGCCGCGGCCCTGGACCGGGACGTCAACCTCCGTCGCGTCGACGACGACCACGTCGGCGTCACCACCGACGAGACGACGACGCCCGCCCACGTCGCGGCGGTGCTCGACGCCGTCGCAGCCACCCTGCGAGGTGACGCGTCGTCGGAGGCGTCGGACGGGGGCCGAGCCACCCCCGCGCCGACCCCGGAGGCGACCAGGACGGCGATCCCGACCGAGCTGCGCAGGACGTCGGAGTACCTCACGCACGAGGCGTTCCACCGGTACCGCTCCGAGACCGCGATGATGCGCTGGCTGCGGCGCCTGGCGGACAAGGACCTCGCGCTCGACCGCACGATGATCCCGCTGGGCTCGTGCACGATGAAGCTCAACGCCGCGGTCGAGATGGAGCCGATCTCGTGGCCGGAGCTCGCGGACCTGCACCCGTTCGCGCCGGCGGACCAGGCGGCCGGGTACGCCGAGCTGATCGCGCAGCTCGAGGGCTGGCTCGCCGAGATCACCGGCTACGCGGCGGTGTCGGTGCAGCCGAACGCCGGCAGCCAGGGCGAGCTCGCGGGGCTGCTGGCCATCCGCGCCTACCACGCGAACCGCGGCGAGGAGCGGAACCTCTGCCTCATCCCCGCGTCCGCGCACGGGACGAACGCGGCGTCGGCGGTCCTCGCGGGGATGCGCGTCGTCGTCGTGCGCACCGCGCCGGACGGCACGATCGACGACGACCACCTGCGCGAGCTGCTCGCGGAGCACGGCCCGCAGGTCGCGGCGATCATGCTCACGTACCCGTCGACGCACGGGGTCTACGAGGCGCGCGTGCGCGAGGTGTGCGCGGCGGTGCACGAGGTGGGCGGGCAGGTGTACATCGACGGCGCGAACCTCAACGCGCTGGTCGGCATCGCGCGGCCCGCGGAGCTCGGCGGCGACGTGTCGCACCTCAACCTGCACAAGACGTTCTGCATCCCGCACGGCGGCGGCGGCCCCGGCGTCGGGCCGGTCGCGGTGGCCGAGCACCTGGTGCCGTTCCTGCCGGGCCGGGGGAGCACGCGGGTGTCGGCGGCACCGTACGGGTCGGCGGGGATCCTGCCGATCTCGTGGGCGTACGTGGCGCTCATGGGCGCGGACGGCCTGCGGGCGGCGACCGAGCACGCCGTCCTCGCCGCGAACTACGTGGCCGCGCGGCTGGGCGGGGCGTTCCCGGTGCTCTACACCGGCCCGGGCGGCCGGGTGGCGCACGAGTGCATCCTGGACCTGCGCCGGCTCACCGCGGAGACCGGGGTGACCGCGGAGGACGTCGCGAAGCGGCTCATCGACTTCGGCTTCCACGCGCCGACGCTGTCGTTCCCGGTCGCGGGCACGCTCATGGTCGAGCCGACGGAGAGCGAGGACCTCGCCGAGCTGGACCGGTTCTGCGACGCGATGCTCGCGATCCGCGCTGAGATCGACGAGGTCGCCGCGGGGCGCTGGCCGGTGGAGGACTCTCCCCTCCGTCGCGCGCCGCACACGGCGGCCGCGGTGTCCGCCGACGCCTGGGACCGGCCGTACTCCCGCGAGCAGGCGGCGTTCCCGGTGGCGACGCTCCGACACGCGAAGTACTGGCCGCCGGTGGGTCGGATCGACAACGCTGCTGGTGACCGCAACCTCGTCTGCGCCTGCCCACCGATCGAGGAGTACGCATGAGCGACCCGAGCCGCCGCGACCTGCGCGGCGAGTCAGGCACCCCCGACGACGGCGCCGACGGCGCGAGGCGGTCTCCGCTGCACGCCACGCACGTGGCGCTCGGCGCGCACCTCGTCGAGTACGCGGGCTGGCTCATGCCGCTGCGGTACGGGTCCGAGCTCGCCGAGCACACGGCGGTGCGCACGGCCGCGGGGATCTTCGACCTGTCGCACATGGGCGAGATCTGGGTGAGCGGCCCGGGTGCGGGCGCCGCGCTCGACAGCGCGCTGGTCGGGTGGGTGTCGGCGCTCGAGGTCGGCCGCGCCCGCTACACGATGCTGTGCGCGGAGGACGGCGGCGTCGTCGACGACCTGGTCGTCTACCGGACGGGCCCGGAGGAGTTCCTCGTCGTGGCGAACGCGGCGAACGCCGCGGTGGTCGCCGACGAGCTGCGCGCGCGGTGCACGCCCGAGGCGGCGGGGGACGCGGTGACCGTGGTCGACGCGTCGGCCCGGACCGCGCTCGTCGCGGTGCAGGGCCCGGCCGCCGAGGCCGTGGTGACGGCCGCGCTGCCCGAGGAGGCGCGCGCCGAGGTGGCCGGGCTGCGGTACTACGCGGCGGCGTCGGCCTCGGTGGGCGGCGTGCCCGCCATGGTCGCGCGCACGGGCTACACGGGCGAGGACGGGTTCGAGGTGTTCGTGCCCGCCGACGCCGCGGACCACGTGTGGGCGGTGCTGCAGGGCGCGGGCGCCGGGCACGGGCTCGTGCCGGCGGGCCTGGCCGCGCGGGACAGCCTGCGCCTGGAGGCGGGGATGCCGCTGTACGGCCAAGAGCTCGACCGCACCACGACCCCGTACGACGCGCGCCTGGGCCGCGTGGTCCGCCTCGACAAGACCGGGCCCGACGGCGCCCCGATCCCCTTCGTGGGACGCGAGGCGCTCGCGGCGCGGGCCGGGGCCCAGCCCGCGCGGATCCTCGTGGGCCTCGAGGGGCTGGGCCGCCGCGCGGCGCGGCCGGGGTACGCCGTCCTGCGCGGGGAGGTGCGCGTGGGCCAGGTGACGTCCGGCGCGCCGTCGCCGACGCTGGGCCGGCCCGTCGCGATGGCCTACGTGACGCCCGAGGTGAGCGCCCCGGGCACCGAGCTGACCGTCGACGTGCGCGGACGGGCCGAGCCCGTCCGCGTCGTCGAGCTGCCGTTCTACCGTCGCCCGAGCCAGAGAGGGACACCGTGAGCCAGCACATCCCCGAGCACCTGCACTACACCGCCCAGCACGAGTGGGTGACGACGGACGACCCGGCGACCGTGGGCGTCACCGCCGTCGCGACCGAGGCGCTCGGCGACATCGTGTTCCTCGAGCTGCCCGCGGTCGGCACGGCGGTCGTCGCGGGCCAGGTCTGCGGCGAGATCGAGTCGACCAAGTCGGTCTCCGAGCTGTACTCGCCGGTGACCGGCACGGTGGTCGAGGTCAACGAGGGCGCCATGTCCGACCCGGCCGTGGTGAACTCCGACCCGTACGGCGCGGGCTGGCTGTTCAAGGTCTCCGTGGAGTCGCGCGGCGAGACCCTGAGCGCGGCCGAGTACGCGGGCGTCGCCGCGGGCTGAGGCCCGGCGGGGACCGCGACACGCACCTCCAGGCGCCCCGAGGCCGTCCGGACGGCCTCGGGGCGCTACTCCGTCCGGGTGAACTTGTCACCCGATGGTGTGAACGCTCGGTAACGCGCTGACCTGCGAGAACACCATGATCGACGGCGCCGTTAGCGGCTCCGGAGAGCCTCTGCAACCGGAACCGCGCGGAATCTCGGGTGAAAACCGCGTCATGGCGGGTGAAGTCGGCGCTCTCACCAGGTGTACGGCTCAGCGAGGTGCCCCTTCAGCACCGGACACCTGGAGGTTGTGATGATGGAACTGCGCGAGGTCCCCACGCAGCGGACCGCCCTCACGCGTCGTGAGCGGGTGATCCTGGCGAACCTCGACGAGGACGTCACCCTCGAGCAGATCGCCTCCCGCCTCTTCGTCACCCGGAACACCGTCAAGTCGCAGGTGCGCTCCGTCTACAAGAAGCTCGGCGTCTCCACCCGGGCCGAGGCGGTCGCCTGCGCGAAGGCCATCGGGCTGCGCTGAGCCGCGCTGCGGCCCGCGCCGCCCCGGTCTCCCGCCGCCCGACGACGCCGAGGTCCCCCCTTCCCCGGCGACGTCCGCCCCCCGCCCCGGCGGGCGGGTGCGGGGTGCGGACGCGGGCGGCGGGTGCATTCTTCGCGACCTCCGGGCCCGGGTAGTGTCGGAACGGTTCACGCTCCGGCCCCACCCGGGCCCTCGTCATGTCTGCAGGTGAGCGCTTGGCAGGTTGGCTCGGTCCGACGGCGGACGAGCACTGGGCGCCCGACCACGTCGTCCTGGCGCGGCGCGTGCTGACCCATGCCGGGCGTCTGTTCGTCGAGCGCGGCCCGGGCGGCGAGGTGGTGCTGACCTCGCCGCTGGAGGACATGGCCGCCGTCGAGCAGCGGTACCCCGCGTGGGCGCTCGGCCCGTTCGGCCGGATCGAGCCGGAGTTCGCCGTGCCCGACCGGCCGGGCGTGTACGCGCTGGTGTCCTCGGGGGTCGTGCACTACCTGGGCTGGTCGAAGCGCCTGTCGCGGACCTTCTCCGCGCGCTCCGGCCTCGGGGAGATCACGCGCCAGGACTGCACGAGCTCCCGGCGGGAGGAGGTCTGCCGGCTGAACCGGCTCATCGCGGCCGAGGCGGTCGCCGGGCGGACGGTGGACCTGTACCTGCTGCTGCTCGAGCGGCGGCGCTGGTACGGCCGGCGCGAGGGCGAGGGGCCTGCGGCGGTGGCCGCCGAGATCCTCGCGGAGACCCGCGGCGACTGGCACCTGCCCGAGTGACGGCGGTTCGCCCCCCGACGTGACGCATGTCGCCCCCGCGTGCGTCGCGCGCAGGCGGGCGCGTCTGGAAGGCTTGGCCCGTGAACGCCGGTGACCTCCCGCACCTCGTCACCGTGCGTCCCGACGACGTCCCGACCGTCGTCGTCGCGGCGGCGGTGGTGGACGACCTGGTCGCGCCGCGGCGCCTGCTGGCCGCGCGGCGCCGTCGTCCGCAGCGCCTGGCCGGGCGCTGGGAGTTCCCGGGCGGCAAGGTCGACGCGGGCGAGACGGCCGAGGACGCCCTGCACCGCGAGCTGCGCGAGGAGCTGGGCGTGTCCGTGACGCTGGGCTCGGAGATCCTCGGGCCCGACGGCGGCGGGTGGAGCCTGTCCCCGCGCTACACCATGCGCCTGTGGCTGGCCGCGGTGACCGTCGGCGAGCCGGCCCCGCTCGTCGAGCACGACGAGCTGCGCTGGCTCGACGCCGGCGAGTGGCTGTCGGTGGACTGGCTCGACGCGGACGTGCCGATCGTGCAGGCGCTCATCTCCGCGGCCGACGGGCTCTCGGCGTAGATCGCGCCCCGGGGGCGTCGATCGCTCTCCGGGGGTCAGGGTCGCCGGGCGAGGACCACGGGGCAGTCGGCGAGGTGGTCGTCCACGAGGCCGCACGCCTGCATCGATGCGTAGACCGTCGTCGGGCCGAGGAAGCGGAAGCCCACGCCCTTGAGCTCCTTCGCGAGCGCCCGGGCCTCGGGCGTCGTCGTGGGGACCTCGGCCCACGTGCGCGGCCGCTCGGACTCGGGGCGCGGCGCGGGCCGGTGGGCCCACACGAGGTCGGTCAGCGTGCGCCCGGCCTCCCACAGCCCGAGGACCGCGCGCGCGTCGGCGATCGCGGCCTCGATCTTGGCGCGGTTGCGGATGATGCCGGCGTCGCCGAGGAGGCGTGCGACGTCGTCGTCGGTGAACCGGGCGACGGCCTCGGGGTCGAAGCCCGCGAACGCGGCCCGGAAGGCGGGGCGCTTGCGCAGCACGGTGATCCAGGCCAGCCCGGACTGGAACGCCTCGAGGCAGAACCGCTCGAGGAGGGCGGCCTCGCCGCGGACGGGGACCCCCCACTCCTCGTCGTGGTAGGCGGCGTACAGGGGGTCGCCGTCGCCGAAGCAGCGGCGGGGGGTCGCGGCGGCGTCAGTCACGGTCGGGAACGCTAGCGGCGCCGTCGGACGCGGTGGGGTCGTCCACAGCGCGGGCGACGAGGGTCTCCACCCCGTCGAGGAACAGACCGACCCGGAAGGCGACCCCGTCGTCGGGGATCGCCTCGTCCGGGGCGTCGTCGAAGGCGCCCGCGTCGAGGGTCTCGACGATGCGCGGGTGGGTCGCGGGGTCGGCCAGCGTGCGCAGCAGGGTCGCGTAGTCCACGAGCGCGGGGTGGGTGGCCTCGTCGCCCGTGGCCGGGGCGTCCTCCGACGGCGCCGCGCGCCGGGCCGCCGCGGCGAGGATCGTGCCCTCCGAGAGCACGAGCAACGAGGCCGCGCCGACGACGCCGAGCCGCTGCTCGGGCGTGAGCGGGGTGCCGTCGAGGGCCTCGAGCCCGGACTCGAGCAGCGCGAGCCGGCGCGGCCCGGGGACGGGGACGCTGGTCGCGGCCTGCATGAGCCAGGGGTGCCTGCGGACGGCCGCGAGCTGCGCCTCGAACCACTCGAGGAGCCGCGCGCGCCAGGCGGGGGCGGCGGGCGCGGGGCCGAGCAGGCGGCCCTCGGGCTCTGGCGGCCGCAGGTCGGCGAGGCCGGCGTCGTACATGAGCACGAGCAGCTCGTCCTTGGACGTCACGTAGCGGTAGAGCGCCATCGTGGAGACGCCGAGGGCCTCGGCCACGCGGGCCATCGAGACCGCGCGCAGGCCCTCGGCGTCGGCGAGGGCGACGGCGGCGTCCGTGATCTGGTCGAGCGTGAGGCCGGGCCGCGGGCCGCGCCGGGGCGGCTCGGCGGTGCGCCAGAGGGCCGCGAGCGGCGGGGGCAGGTCGGCGGGGCGCTCGGGTGCGACGCCGAGGGCCTCCGCCCGCAGCCGGGCGCGCTCGGCCTGGCGCGCGGCGCGCTGGACGGCCACCTTCGCCTCGAGGGCGGCCCGGTCCGCCTCGCGCTGGGCCTGCTCGGCCTCGCGCGCGGCCTCGGCGACCGCGCGCTCGTGCTCGGCGGCGCGGCGCTCGGCCTCCTTGCGCGCGGCCTCCTCGAGCCGGGCGCGCTCGCGCTCGAGCCGCTGCGCCTCCTTCGCGGCGCGGGCCCGCTCCTTCTCGGCGAGCGCGGCGGCCTCCTGCCGGTCGCGCTCGGCGCGGCGGCGCTCCCGTTCGGCGGCCTGCTCCGCGCGGCGGCGGGCGCGGTCGTCGGTCACCCGGCCTCCTCGACGTTGACACCGGCAGACAACTGTGTAGACCATACACACCTGATAACCGCGTATGGCCTACGCAGAAGGGGATGCCATGCCGATGATCGCCACGCACGGCGTGCACAAGAGCTACGGGCGCACGCACGTGCTCCGCGGCGTCGACCTCGCGGCCGAGGAGGGCGAGGTCCTCGCGCTCCTCGGCCCCAACGGCGCCGGCAAGACCACGCTCGTCGGCGTGCTCGCCACGCTCGTGCGGCCCGACGCAGGCACCGCGCACGTGGGCGGGTACGACGTCGTGCGCGAGCCCCAGCGCGCCCGCACCGTCTTCAGCCTCACCGGCCAGTACGCCGCCGTGGACGACCTGCTCACCGGCCGCGAGAACCTGCGGCTGATGGCCCGGCTCGCCCACCTGCCGACCGCGGTCGGGCGGCGCCGCGCCGACGAGCTGCTCGACGTCTTCCGGCTCGCCGACGCCGCCGACCGCCTCGTGCGCACGTACTCGGGCGGCATGCGGCGACGCCTCGACCTCGCGGTGTCGCTGCTCACCCGCCCCCGCGTGATCTTCCTCGACGAGCCGACCACGGGCCTCGACCCGCGCAGCAGGGGGGAGCTGTGGCAGGTGGTGCGCGACGTCGTCGGCGAGGGGACCACCGTGCTCCTCACCACGCAGTACCTCGAGGAGGCGGACGCGCTCGCCGACCGCGTGGCGGTGCTCGACCGCGGCAGCGTCATCGCCGAGGGCACGGCCGCCGAGCTCAAGCGGCGCGTCGGGACCGCCCACCTCGAGCTCGAGCTCGCGGGCGGGGAGGTGCGGCACCTGCCCACCGACGGCTCCGTCGCCGACGGTCGGCGCCTCCTCGCCGAGGTCGAGGCCGCCGGCTGGGAGGTCCGGCACTGGCGGCTCGTGACGCCGACCCTCGACGACGTCTTCCTCGCCCTCACCGGGGAGGCGTCGTCGGGGGCGAAGGACCTCCAGGAGGTCGCCGCATGACCACGCACACCACCGCGCCGGGAGCTCCTCTCGGGGGCTGGGCGCTCGCCGACACGAGGGCGCTCGTCGGGCGGACGCTGCGCCGCGCGCTGCGCACGCCCGACACGCTCCTCATGGGCATCGCCCTGCCCGTGATCATCATGGCGATGTTCGTGTACGTCTTCGGCGGCGCGATCGACACCGGCATGGCCTACGTCGACTACGTCGTGCCCGGGATCGTGCTGCTGTGCGCGGGCTACGGCGCCTCCACGACCGCCGTCGGCGTCGCGAGCGACATGACCGGCGGGCTCATGAACCGGTTCCGGTCCCTGCCGATGCGGCCCGCCGCCGCGCTCACCGGGCACGTCGTCGAGTCGATGGCGCGCAACGCGGTGTCGACGGTCCTCGTCGTGGGCGTGGCGTTCGCCGCGGGGTTCCGGCCCGACGCCGGGCCCGGCGGCTGGCTCGCGACGGCGGCGCTCGTCGCGGCGTACGTGCTCGCCCTCACGTGGGTCGCCGTGTGCACGGGGATCGTCGCGTCCAGCCCCGAGGCGGCGTCGGCGTTCTCGTTCGCGATCATGTTCCTGCCGTACGTGTCGAGCGCGTTCGTGCAGCCCGAGACCATGCCGCGGGTGCTCGAGCTCGTCGCGCGCTACCAGCCCGTCACGCCGGTGACCGACACCGTGCGCGCGTGGCTCACCGGCGCGGGGCAGGCCCAGCCGTGGGTGGCGTTCGCGTGGTGCGCGGGACTGTTCCTCGTCGCGCGCGTGGGCGCGGTCGTGCTGTTCCGGCGCCGGACGCGCTGAGGGGCCCGCGGCGTCGGGACCGGGTCAGGAGGCCGAGCGACGGACGGCGATCGGCGCGTCCTCGTCCGCGCGCGGCGTCGGCATGGGCTCCGTGGGCAGGAGGACGAGGCCGCGGTGCACCGCCGTGAGCGTGGGCAGGTCGGGAGCGGCGGCCTTCCCGCCGACGAGCGCGCGCAGGGTCGCGGCTTCCGTCCTGTCCGTCACGGGCGCAAATGTACGGAACCGTGCCCCTCCGGTGTGGGACCGGTGGCCGACGTCGGCGTGGCGTCTCGCGTCACGGGCGCAGGAGCGCGCGGATCCGCTTCGCCGACACCGGCACCGGCGTGCCCAGCGGCTGCGCGAAGAGGGACACCCGCAGCTCCTCGAGCAGCCAGCGCGCCTGCGCGAGGCGGGCGGCCCGGTCGGCGTCGGGCGCGGCCGCGCGGGCGGCGGCCACGGCGTCCTCGTACTCCTGCGTGGCCTCGTCGACCTGCCAGGCGAGCGACTCGTCCCGGGCCAGGTTCTCGGCGGCCTTGCCGAGCCGGTAGCGGGCCGCGCGCAGGTACCGGACCAGGTGCGGCAGGCGGGCGGCGCCGGCCTCCACGACGAACCCGTCGTGCACCAGGCCGGCGAGCTGACCCCGGATGTCGTGCACCGTGGCGAGCAGCGCGAGGCTCGTCGTGGCGCGCAGGTCGGCGTCGAGCTCGCGCGCCGCGGACAGGACGCCGACGACGGTGCGCGCCACGTCGTACGTCCGCTGCTCGAGCGCGCCGTCGTCGCGCAGGTGCGCGCGCAGCGCGGCGTACGCGTCCGCGTCCCGGACCGTCACGAGGTCGACGCCGCGCTCGGTCGCGACGGCGTCGACGGCCGCGCGCTGGAGGTCCGCGACGAGCGCGTCCGTCGTCGGGTACGGGTGCGCGGCGAGCGCGAGCGACTCGGCGCTCGTCCATCGCGTGGTGATCCGCGCGGTCGCGAGCCCGACGTCGCGCAGCAGCAGCTCGCGCACGCCGGCTCCGTGGGCGAGCCGCTGCTCCGCCTCGGTCGCCAGCACCCGCAGCGCGACGCTCCGCGCGGCGGGCACCTTCGCGCCCGTGTCGGTGCCGCCGACGACGAGCGCCGGCCACGCGCGCACCGGCATCCCGGCGGCCACGGTCTCGACGACGTCGGGGATCCGCCCGCCGGGGACCCCCTCCGGCCAGGTCGACAGGTCGCTCCGTTCGAGGCTCGTGCGGGGAGCGGGCCGGCGGGGCCCGCCGCCCGCCCGTGCTCCGCTGCGCTCCGCATGCCCGAGCCGATCCCCGGCGGGGGCCCCCGCCGACCCGCCCGGCCCGCCGGACCCGGACCCGGCCGCGGCGCCGGCCCCGGCCCCGGACGCCGCCTCGCGCATGGCGTCGCGGACCGCGGACCTGACCGCCGTGCGGACGGCGTCCTCGGCGCGCGCGGCGAGCCGGTGCTGCAGGACGACGAGGTCGTCGGCCTCGTCCACCACCTGCACCTGACGCCCGCGCTGCTCGACCGCGCGGAACCGCACGCGCAGGTGCGGCGGCAGGCGCGAGGCGTCCCAGGCGTCGTCGGGCACCTCGACGCCGCGGACCGCCCGGGCCGCGCGCGAGAGGACCGTCGCGAACGACGGCGCCATGTCGGCCGCGCGGACGGCGTCGGCCCACGCGGGCTCGTTGGCCTCGATCCAGGCGACGAGCTCGCGCGCGGCGTCGGGCGCGGGGACCAGCGGCACGCGCAGGGCCTTGGGGAGCGAGCGGATGAGGGCGACGACGAGCTCCTCCTGCAGCCCCGGCACGAGGCGGTCGAAGCCCTCCGGGCGCACGCGCGGCAGCACCGCGAGGGGGATGTCGACGGTGATGCCGTCGTGCTCGGCGCCCGGGTCGAAGCGGTAGGTGAGCGCGAGCTCGAGGTCGCCCTGCGGCCACACGGACGGGAACCGCGCCTCGTCGACCTCGGCGTCGCCGACGAGCATCTCGAGCGAGAAGTCGAGGAGCGCAGGGTCCGCGCGGCGGGCCTCCTTCCACCACCTGTCGAAGTGGCGGGCCGAGACGACGCCGGCGGGGACGCGCTCGTCGTAGAAGCCGAACAGGGCGTCCTCGTCGGCGACCAGGCCGCGGCGTCGCGCGCGGTGCTCGAGCTGCTCGGCCTCCTCCAGGAGCGCCCGGTTGCGCGCGAAGAACGCGTGGTGCGTCGTCCACTCGCCCTCGACGAGCGCGTGCCGGATGAACAGCTCGCGCGCGTGCTCGGGGTCGACCTTCGCGTACAGGACGCGGCGCCCCGCGACGATCGGCAGACCGTAGAGCAGCACGCGCTCGGTCGCGACGGCGGCTCCCTGCTTGGCCGACCACGTCGGCTCGGAGTACGTGCGCTTGACCAGGTGCGCGCCCAGCTCCTCGGCCCACTCGGGCTGGACCCGCGCCACGTCGCGCGCCCACAGCCGGGACGTCTCGACGAGCTCGCCCGCCATGACCCAACTCGGCGGCTTCCTGGCGAGCGCCGAGCCCGGGAAGATCGCGAACCGGGCCCCGCGCGCGCCGAGGTACTCGTTGCGCGCCTGCGGCCGGCGCTCGGTGCGCTCGCGGCGGGCGGGGCGCGCGCCCGCGCGCACCTCGGTGGCCTCCTGCATGCCCAGGTGCGACAGCAGGCCGGCGAGGATCGCCTGGTGGATGCGGTCGGCGTCCCACTCGCGCCGCAGGGGCGGGTCCCCGTCGAGCCGCTCCGCGTCGGCGGTCGCGCCCGACGACGGACCGGTCCGCGCGGGCGGGCGCACCGTGATCCCCAGCGGCCTGGCGAGCTCGCGCAGCTGCGCGACGACGTCCTGCCACTCGCGCACGCGCAGGTAGTTGAGGAACTCCGCCCGGCACAGCCGGCGGAACTGGTTGCCCGAGAGCTCGCGCTGCTTCTCGCGCAGGTAGGTCCACAGGTTGAGGTAGGTGAGGAAGTCCGACGTCGGGTCGGCGAAGCGCGCGTGCGCGGCGTCGGCCACCTCGCGCTGGTCGGCGGGGCGCTCGCGCGGGTCCTGGATGGACAGCGCGGCGGCGACGATCATCACCTCGCGCGCGCAGTCGCGCCGGCCCGCCTCGACGATCATCCGCCCGAGCCGCGGGTCGATCGGCAGCTGCGCGAGCGCGCGCCCGACGTCGGTCAGCCGGGTTCGCCCGCCGGGCAGGGTCTCGAGGGCGCCGAGCTCGGTGAGGAGCTGGACGCCGTCGCGCACGGCGCGCACGTCGGGCGGGTCGACGAACGGGAACCGGGCGACGTCGTCGGGCGTGGCGGCGACGCCCACGGCGACCATCTGGAGGATGACCGAGGCGAGCGACGTGCGCAGGATCTCCGGCTCGGTGAACTCGGGCCGCGACTCGAGGTCGGCGCGCGAGTAGAGGCGGATCGCGATGCCGTCGGCCACGCGGCCGCAGCGGCCCGAGCGCTGGTCGGCCGACGCCTGACTGATCCGCTCGATGGGCAGCCGCTGCACCTTGGTGGCCTTGGACCAGCGCGAGATGCGGGCGGTGCCGGGGTCGACGACGTAGCGCACGCCCGGGACGGTGAGCGACGTCTCCGCGACGTTCGTGGCGAGCACGACGCGGCGGGTGGTGTGCGGCTCGAAGACGCGGTGCTGCTCGGCCGAGGACAGCCGCGCGTACAGGGGCAGGATCTCGACCGCGCCGGGCGTGCGCGGGTCGGTGGCGCGCGGGCCGAGGTGGGCGCGCAGGGCGTCCTCGGCGTCGCGGATCTCGCGCTCGCCGGACAGGAACACGAGGACGTCGCCCGGGCCCTCGGCGCACAGCTCGTCGACGGCCTCGCAGATCGCGGTCATGAGGTCGCGCTCCTCGCCCGCCGTGGCGCGCCGGGGCGCAGGGTCGAGGTCGTCGTCGGCGTCGTCGGGCGGGGGCTCGTCGTCGGGCGACAGAGGGCGGTAGCGGATCTCCACCGGGTAGGTGCGGCCGGTGACCTCGACGACGGGGGCGGGGACGCCGTCGGGGTGCTCGGGCGACGGCGGGGCGCCGAAGTGCCGCGCGAACCGCGCCGAGTCGATGGTCGCGGACGTGATGACGACCTTGAGGTCGGGCCGCTGGGGCAGGAGCCGGCGCAGGTAGCCGAGGATGAAGTCGATGTTGAGGCTGCGCTCGTGCGCCTCGTCGATGACGAGGGTGTCGTAGGCGAGGAGCTTGGGGTCCCGCTGGATCTGGGCGAGCAGGATGCCGTCGGTCATGACCTTGACGAGCGTCTGCTCGCTGGACTGGTCGGTGAACCGGACCTGGTAGCCGACGATCGTGCCGAGCGCGCCCGGACCGCCGGTGATCTCCTCGCTGATCCGCTCGGCGACGGTGCGGGCGGCGATGCGGCGTGGCTGCGTGTGGCCGATCTGGCCCTCCCGGCCGCGGCCCAGCTCGAGCAGGAGCTTCGGCAGCTGCGTGGTCTTCCCGGACCCGGTCTCGCCCGAGACGATCACGACCTGGTGGTCGCGGATCGCGGCGGCGATCTCCGCGCGGCGGGCGGAGACCGGCAGCTCCTCGGGGTACGTGATCGGGGGGACGACGACGGCGCGGCGCGCCTCGGCGAGGCGGGCGCGGCGGGCCGCGGCGTGCGGGGTGTGCGCCTCCGCGGGGGCGCGGCCGGAACGTCCGCGGGGTGCAGCTCCGCGGGTGCGCGCGGGACCCCGGCGGGCGCGGCGTGGCCCGTCGGTGCCCGGTCGCTCCTGCTCGTCGCCCACGACCGGCCATTCTCCCCCGGCGCGCGGCGTGCCTCCTACGGCATTCGTGCGTCATGCCCCAGGCCGCGGCAAGCACGCGAGAACGCGCTCTCAGGGACGGAAACTGTTTACATACGGTCCCCTCAGTTCTTGATTCGAACGACCGATGGAGCGGCGTGACCCGCATCACAGGAGTGCGCCGCCCCCAGGCGCCCACAGGCGTCGAGCGCGAGTTCGGCCGCGAGCAGATCATCGTCTCCAAGACGGACCTGCAGGGCCGGATCACGTACGCCAACGACGTCTTCTGCCAGGTCAGCGGCTACCCCGAGGGGGCGCTGACCGGCTCGCCGCACAACGTCATCCGGCACCCCGACATGCCGATGGCGGTCTTCCAGCTGCTGTGGGACACGATCTCCGCCGGCGACGAGATCTTCGCCTACGTGGTGAACCTCGCCGCCGACGGCGCGCACTACTGGGTGTTCGCGCACGTCACGCCGTCGTTCGGGGTGGACGGCCGGATCGTCGGCTACCACTCGAACCGGCGCTGGGTGCCGCCCGAGGTGCGCAGGCAGGTCGCGGGCGTCTACGCCCAGGTGCGGCGAGCCGAGCAGGGCGACGCACCGAAGAAGGCGCGCATCGCGGCGGGCGCGGCCGCGCTGCAGGAGATGCTCGGCGGCCGCACGTACGACGAGTGGGTCTGGTCGATCGCAGGTGCGGAGGTGGGTCGATGAGTCCGTCGTGGCTGGACCGGCTGCGGCGTCGGCCGGCGGTGGCCGAGCCCGTCCTCGGTGCCGCCGCCTCCGACGACGAGGAGGCGCTGGCGATCATCGCGGACGTGTGCGTGCGCCTGGCCGAGGGCGACCTCGAGGCGCGCGTCCCCGTGACGCACGCGTCGCCGTCGGTCGAGACGGCCCGCACCGCGGTGAACCGGGTGGCGGACGTCATGGACGCCTACGTGCGCGAGTCGCGCGCGGTGCTCGCGGCCGCCGACGGCGGGCGCTTCCACCGGCGCTTCCTCGTGCAGGGCATGCCGGGCGCGTTCCGCGAGGGTGCGCAGCGCATCGACGAGAGCCGGGCGTCGCTCGCCGCCGCGGCGGCGCGGGCCGAGGTCGAGCGGGAGGAGCGCCTCGCGCTCGCCGAGCGGCTCGTGCGCGTGGCCGACGAGGTCGCGGCGTCGGCCGAGGAGCTGGGCCGGTCCGCGAGCGCGCTCGCCCAGGCGTCGCAGGAGGCGGCGGAGGCCGCGCGCGGCTCACTGTCCACCGTCGAGACGCTCGAGCGCAGCGGCCAGGAGATCGCCGCGGCCGTGCACCTCATCGAGGCGATCGCGGCCCGCACGCGGCTGCTCGCGCTCAACGCGACGATCGAGGCGGCGCACGCGGGCGAGGCCGGGACCGGCTTCGCGGTGGTCGCCAAGGAGGTCCGCTCGCTGTCGGAGGAGTCCGCGGACAGCTCGCGCGACATCACCGTGCAGGTGGGCGCCGCGCGCGCCGCGTCGGCGGCCGCCGCGGACGCGTTCAACCACATCAACGCGCTGGTCTCGGGCATGAGCGAGCAGGTCGCGCGGATCGCCGACGCCGCCGACGGCGGGGGCGGCCGGGGCCTCGCGTCCCTGGCGGCCGAGCTGCGCGCCGAGGTCGCCCAGTTCGCCCACCTGAACTGACCCCACCGGCTGCCGCCACCCCACCCCGCCCCTACCTACCCGGCCCCACCCCTCTCGGCCCAACGTCACCCGGCCCCACCGCGGCCGGCCCCACCTCGCCCGGCCCCACCCGCCCGGCCCCACCTCGCCCGGCCCACCCGCCCGCGCCACCACCACCCAACGCGCCAGCACCCGGCCACCCGCGCCGAGGTGGTGCCCTTCTCGACTCCTGTGAACCTGCGGGTGCACCAAGGCAACCGCAGGTTCACCAGGGCAACTGCGGGTGCACCACGGCAACGGGAGTTGCACGAACCTCGAGAAGAACGCCCGCCCCCGCGGCCCGCCGGGTGGCGCCCCACGGCCCGCCGGGCGTCGCCCCACGGCCCGCCGGGTGGCGCCCCACGGCCCGCCGGACGCCCGCCCCCCACGGCCCGCCGGACGCCCGCCCCCCGCGGCCCGCCGGGCGCCCGCCCCCGCGGATCAACCCCGGGGACCCCCGGGCACCCGGGGAACAGCGGGCCCGGAGGTGGGTGGGAACGGCTTGCGCCGTGGGGGAGCATGGGGCGGTGAGCGATGTCCCCACCGACGGCGAGGCGCGCGCCCTCGCGGCGCTCGAGGCCTCCGGGCTGCGCTTCCGGATCACGCGGCACGGCCCGGTGCGCAGCCTCGAGGAGGCCGCGGCCGCGCGACGGCTCGCCCCCGACCAGGTGATCAAGACGCTCGTCGTGCGCCGCGGGCCCGACGACTTCCTCTTCGTGCTCGTGCCCGGCGGGCGCCAGATCTCGTGGCCCAAGCTGCGCGAGCTCCTCGGCGTCTCGCGGCTGTCGATGCCCGACGCCGAGGTCGCGCGCGAGGTCACCGGCTACGAACGCGGCACGATCACGCCGTTCGGCTCGCTGCGCGCCTGGCCGGTGATCGCAGACGCGCGCGTGCCCGGCCGCGCGGTGTCGATCGGCGCGGGCGCGCACGGGGTCGCGGCGACCGTCGACGGCAGCAGGATGGTGCTGGCCCTCGGCGCGACCGTGGCCGACGTGACCGACCCCGAGTAGGCCCCCGCGACGCCCTCACCAGGTGTTCCGCACCCGGCCGCGGGGTCGTCGGGCGACCGCAGGGTGGGACGCCTCGTCCACCAGGTGGCCCGGAAATCGGTTGCGATATCGATGTCGAATGCGCCGAGCGGGTGAACCCCGGCCCGGGACGGGCGCACGCGGGGGCCGTGACGTACGCTTCGTCGGCACGGTGAGAGGTTCCGTCGGGCAACGGCGCTCCGGGAACAACCTGGGCCGCTGGCGCGTCGAGCAAGGTGGCAGGGTTCGTCGAGAAAGAGGCACCGTGAACGAGAACGGCACCGTCCAGGGGGGCATCGAGGTCAGCGACGACCCCGACCGGGCGCTCGTGCGCCTCTGGGGCGACGTCGACGCGTCGCTGCGCGACCAGGCGAGCATGGCGATGGTGGCCCTGCTGCACCGCGGCGGTCCCTACGTCATCGACGTCTCCGACGTGACGTTCATCGACTCGTCCGGCATCGCGTTCATCCTCCAGGTCCACCGCATGGCGACCGACGAGGGCTCGACGGCGGTCCTGCGCGACCCGCCCGCGCTCGTCATCGAGATGCTCGACCTCATCGGCATCGGCGGGACGATCCCGTTCGAGTTCAGCGCGGGCAAGGCGCCCGACCCGGTGGGCGCCGGCTCGGCCTGACGCCCGCCCACGCAGCAGGAGGGGCCCGTCGCGAGAGTCTCGCGGCGGGCCCCGTGCGCTGTGCACCCAGCGCGGCCTGCGGCGTCGGGCGGGGGAGCTTCCGGGTCACCCCGCCCGACGCGGCATCTCCGGCTACCCGAGGGTCTCCGGGAGCTCCTGCGGGCCCTCGCCCAGCACGTGCTCGGCCAGGAAGCCGAGGACGACCTCGTACCAGACCTTCGCGTGCTGCGGCGTGAGCACCCAGTGGTTCTCGTCCGGGAAGTACAGGAACCGGTGCACGGTCCGGCCGTCCTCGTCGGCGGGCAGGCCCGACGCCGAGAGCAGGTCGTACCAGAGCCGCAGGCCCTCGCCGATCGGCACCCGGTAGTCCTTGTCGCCGTGCACGACGAGCATCGGCGTGCGGATGTTCGCCACGTACCGGTGCGGGGAGTTCGCGTCGGCCATCTCCGGCGTCATCTCGCGCGCCCAGTAGAAGGCGACGTCCGTCGTCGGGCCGAACTGGTCCAGCGCCCACAGGCTCGCGTGCGTGACGATCGCCTTGAACCGGTCCGTGTGGCCGGCGATCCAGTTCGCCATGTAGCCGCCGAACGAGCCGCCCATGGCCGCGGTCCGGGTCTCGTCGACGTCCTCGCGCGCGACCGTGGCGTCGGTGATCGCCATGAGATCCTCGAACGGCGCCTCGCCCCACCGGCCCCAGCCGCGCTGGACGAAGTCCTGCCCGTAGCCCGTGGACAGCGCCGGGTCGGGCAGCAGCACCCCGTAGCCGCGGGCGACCATGAGCCACGGGTTCCAGCGCCACGACCACGCGTTCCAGCTCGACAGCGGGCCGCCGTGGACCCACAGCAGGAGCGGCGCGGGCTCCTCGGCGGTGGCGCCGTCGGGCATGGCGAGCCAGCCGCGCACCTCGTGGGCGTCGTCGCCCTCCCCGACGCTCGTGCGGACCTCGGTGAGCCAGCCCGGCAGGGTCGGCGGGCCGGCCGGGGCGCGGAGCACCGTCACCGAGCCGCGCGGGCGGTTGATCGCCGGCTCGAGCTGCACGCGGACCGGGTGGTTCGGCGCGAGGTAGCTCGTGCGCATCGCGTACACGACCGTCGCGTCCGGGGCGACCTGCAGGTCCGAGTAGCAGTAGTCGTCGTGCGTGATCTGCTCGACGGTGCCGTCGGGGTTCTCCGCGTCGCCCAGGTTCACCTGGAACACGGGCGCGCGGCCGTCCTGGTCGGCCACGACGACGAGCGCGCTGCCGTCGGGCAGCCACTGGTGGCACGTCGGCCAGCGGTCCCAGTCGGGCACGAGCGTGCGCGGGCGGGCGTCGGGGTCGTCGAGCTCGAGCAGCTCGAGCGTGACCCGCGGGGCGACGTGCGGCGTCGACAGCGACGTGCGCCGGTACGCCACGCGCGTGCCGTCGGGGGAGATGACCGGGGCGCCGAGGTCGGCGTCGGGGTCGTCGACGAGGACCGTGCGGGTCTGCGTGTCGATGTCGATGCGCACGAGCGCCGTGCGCGACGCCCCGCGACCCGTCGGCACCTGCCACGTGGACACGACGAACGTGCCGTCCGGGGACAGGTCGAACTCGGCCTCGAGCAGCGCCTTGCCCGGGTTGGGCGTGAGGTCGCTGACCTTGAGGTGCTCGACGGACAGGCTCGCCACCTCGACCGAGCGCGCGACGTCGTCGCCCGCCTTGAAGTGCCAGCCCAGCAGGTGCGGGGTGTCCGGGCCGAGGTCGCGGTCCCAGTACCGCACGGGGTAGGAGTCGTGCAGGATCGCCGAGACCTTCTTGTCCTTGCGCAGCGTGCGCAGGCGCTGGTCGGCGGAGCCGTCCGCGGCGCGCGGCAGCATCTTCGTGGTGAAGACGACCGCGGGGGACGACCGCGCGGTCCGCACCTGGTGCACGCCGCCGGGGCGGGACGCGACGATGCGCGCCTCGCCGCCGCCCGCGGGCAGCACCCACAGGGCGGGGGTCTTGCGGTCGTTCTCCTCGTCCGAGGCGTCCGCGTTGGGGCGGGCCGAGGTGAACAGCAGGTCGCCGTCGGGCGTGAAGGCGGCGCCGGACTCGCCCTCGGCGCTGCGGGTCAGGCGGCGGGCCGGCTTCGCGCGCGTGGGGTAGACCTCCCACAGCGCGGTGTGCGTCTTGGTGCCGTCGGCGTTGAGGGTCGAGACCTGGGTGACGAGCCGGGAGCCGTCCGGCGAGAGCACGAGGCCCTCCATCCGGGGCAGACGGACGTACTCGTCCAGGTCGTGGAACGGCGTCGTGAGCGTGGGGTACTGCTCGGGCGCGTCCTGGACGAGACGGAGTCCGCGACCTGGCACGTCGGGCTGCATGGGTCCTCCTTGGTGCGGGCGCTCACGTGCGGCCGGGGGTACCGGCGCGGTTCGGGGGCGCTGCGTGGGTCATCGGTCGGCGGGCGCTCGCGCTTGACCGTTCCCGGCAGAACTCACCCGTGATCCTGCCACCGCGCGCAGGGGCCGTGCTGGGGCGTTCGGCGGGGGCGGTGGACGGAGGCGGGCGGGGCGTCCGGCGGCGGCGGTGGAGGGCGCTTCGGTGCCCGACGGCGCGGGGTCGGCCGCGGTGTCGGCGCCCGGCCGTACCGTTCCGCCCATGCGGATGCTCCACACCAGCGACTGGCACCTCGGTCGCACGCTGCACGGTGTGGACCTGCTCGGCCACCAGGCCGCCTACCTGGACCACCTCGTCGAGCTCGCGCGCGCGGAGCGGGTGGACGCCGTCGTCGTCGCGGGGGACGTCTACGACCGCGCCGTGCCGCCCGTCGAGGCGGTGCAGCTGCTCGCCGAGGCCCTGCGGCGGCTGAGCGAGACGGCCGCGGTCGTCGTCACGCCCGGCAACCACGACTCCGCGATCCGCCTGGGCTTCGCCGCGGAGCTCATGCGCGACGGCGTGCACCTGCGCGCGCGGGTGGCCGACGTCGGACGGCCGGTGCTCCTGCGCGACGAGCACGGCCCGGTCGCGGTGCACGCGCTGCCTTACCTCGACCCGGACACGGTCCGCCACGCTCTCGCGGACGACGAGGCCCCCGACGGCGTGCTGCCCCGCTCGCACGAGGCGGTGCTCGCCGCGGCGATGCGGCGCGTGCGCGCGGATCTGGCCGCCCGCGCGGCCGGCGGTGAGCGCGCGCGGTCGGTGGTCATGGCGCACGCGTTCGTCGTGGGCGGGGCGCCGTCGGACTCCGAGCGCGACATCCGCGTGGGCGGGGTCGACGCGGTGCCCACGGGCGTGTTCGCCGGGGTGGACTACGTGGCGCTCGGCCACCTGCACGGGCCGCAGGAGCTCTCCTTCCCCGCGGCCGACGGCGAGCGCGCGCCCGTGCTGCGGTACTCCGGCTCGCCCCTGGCCTACTCCTTCTCGGAGATGCACCACCGCAAGTCGACGGTGCTCGTGGAGCTGGGGCCGGACGGGGTCGTCGGCGCCGAGCCCGTGCCCGCCCCGGTGCCGCGCCGGCTCGCGGAGGTGACCGGCACCCTCGCGGAGCTGCTCGGCCCCGCGGGCGACGGGCACGAGGACGACTGGCTGCGCGCGGTCGTGACGGACCCGGTGCGACCGCCCGAGCTGCACGCGCGGCTCAGGGCCCGGTTCCCGCACCTGCTCGTCACCGAGCACCGGCCGCCCGGGGGCGTGGCCCGCTCCGGGGCCGCGGTGGTCACCGCGTCGCGCGACCCGGTGGACGTGGCGGCCGAGTTCGTCGAGCACGTGACGGGGGCGCCGCCGACGGCGGAGGAGCTCGCCGTGCTGCGCGAGGCGTACGAGTTCGTGGCCACCGCGGAGCGGAGCGCCTGATGCAGCTGCACCGGCTCACGTTCCAGGCGGTCGGGCCCTTCCCCGGCCGGTACACGATCGACTTCGCCGACCTGGCGTCGTCGGGCCTGTTCCTGCTCGAGGGCCCGACCGGGTCGGGCAAGTCGACGATCATCGACGCGATCGTCTTCGCGCTCTACGGCAAGGTCGCGTCGGCGGACGCGAGCGACGACCGCATCCGCTCCGACCACGCCGGCCCGGGCGACGAGACGTTCGTGGACCTGGTGTTCGAGGTGCCGTCCGGCGTCTTCCGGGTGCGCCGCACGCCGAAGTTCGAGCGCCCCAAGCAGCGCGGCACCGGCACGACGACGCAGCAGGCCTCGGTCCGGCTGTGGCGCCTGACGAGCCCCGACGCGCCCGACGACGGGCAGGTGCTCAGCACGCGCGCGGACGAGGCCGGGCCGGAGATCCAGCGCGCCGTCGGGCTGGACCGCGAGCAGTTCGTGCAGACGGTCGTCCTGCCGCAGGGGGAGTTCGCGAGCTTCCTGCGCGCGAAGCCCGAGGACCGGCGCCGGGTGCTGGAGCGGGTGTTCGGCACGCAGGTGTACGAGCGCCTCGAGAAGCGGCTCGCGCAGATGCGCGCCGAGGTCGGCCGGGGCCTGGACGCCGCGCGGAACGAGGTCGGTCGCGCGGTGGCGGGGTTCGTCGCCGCCGCCCGCTGCGACGACGAGGCCGAGGTGCTGCGGGAGGCCGCGGCCGCGGTCGACGTGGACGTCGACGCGCTCACCGAGCGGGTGGCCGTCGTGGTTGCGGCCCTCGAGGCGGAGGTCTCGGCCGCCGACGCCGTCGCCGCGGCCGCGGCCGAGCGGTGCGCGGTCACCGAGCAGGCCCGCGACGAGGCCCGCGCCACGCTGGCCGCGGTCGAGCGCCGGGACGCCCTCCTCGCCGAGCGTGCGGGCCTGCTGGCGCGCGCCGCGGAGCACGAGCGCGACGTCGTCGGGCTCGACCTGGCCCGCCGGGCCCGGCTCGCGATGCCGGGGGTGGCCGGGCTCGCGCAGGCGGAGACCGCGCTCGAGGAGGCCCTCGCGGCCGTGACGCGGCGTCGTGCGGCTGCGCTCGCCGGGCCGCACGCGGACCTCGCCGCGGTGGTGCCCGAGAGCGCCGAGCCCGAGGTGCTGGCCAAGGCGCTCGTCGCCGAGCGGGACAGGTGCACGGGCGCGCGCGCCCGCCTCGACCGGGCGCTCGAGCTCGAGGCGCGGCTGCCGGAGCTCACCGCAGGCGTCGACGACCTCGCCGAGCGCGTCGAGCGCCGGGCGGCCGAGCGGGACGAGCTCGTCGACGGCCTGGCCCAGCGGCCCGTCGCGCGTGCTGCTCTGCGGGAGCGCCGGGACGCGCTCGCGGCCGTGGCGGCGGGACTCGCGGACGCGCAGGTCGCGCTGAAGGAGCGGACGGCGCGCCTCGAGGCCGCGGTGCGGGCGGCCGAGCTCGCCCCGCAGGTCGCCGCGGCGGAGGAGGCCGCGACCGCGGCGGCCCGCGAGGCGGCGCAGGCCGAGGACGAGGCGGGCGCGCTGCGGCGGGCCAGGATCGCCGGCATGGCCGCCGAGCTCGCGCTCGAGCTCGCGCCCGGGACGCCGTGCCCGGTGTGCGGCGGGACCGAGCACCCGCACCCGGCGGAGTCGTCCGCGGAGCGGGTCACGGCCGAGGCGGTCGAGGAGGCGGAGCGGGCCGCGGCGGCCGCGGCGGAGGCGCTCGCGCGGGCGGGCGGCGTGCTGAGCGACGCGCGCGCCCGGCACGAGGCAGCGCTGGCCGCCGCCGACGGCTGGGACGTGCCCACGGCGGAGGCGGCGGTCGCGGAGGCCCGCGCGGCGGTGGACGCGGCGACCACGGCGGGCGCCGAGCGGGACGCGCTGGACGCGGAGCTCGAGGCGTTCGACGACGAGACGCGCCGGCTCGAGGAGCGCCGGGCCGAGATCGAGCGGGTGCTCGGCGAGGAGACCGCACGGCTCGGGCAGCTGCGCGCCGAGGTCCGGGACGCGCAGACGGTCGTCGAGTCCGCGCGCGAGTCCGCGGAGACGGTGCGGGAGCGCGCGGCGGCCCTCGACGAGCGGGTCGCGCTCGTCACGGCGTGGGCGGAGGACGCCCAGCGGGTGGTCACGGCGACCGAGCGGCGCGCCGAGCGCGCGGAGGAGCTCGCGGCCGCGCTCGCCGAGCACGGGTTCGACGACGCCGCGGCGGTGCGGGCGGCCGCGCTCGACGACGCCGCGCTCGCCGCGCTCGACCGGCGCGTGCGCGAGCACGAGTCGGCGCTGGACCGGGTCGAGCGCGGGCTGGCCGAGGACGCTGTCCGGGCGGTGGGCGACCTCGCGGCCGACGCCGCGCGGGGCGCCGTCGTGCAGGCGGAGGAGGCGCACGCCGCGGCCGACGCCGAGGCCGTGCGCACCGCGAACCTCGCGGCGACCGCGGGCGAGCGGCTCGCCGGGGCGCGGCGCGAGGCCGACGTCGTCGGGCAGGCCTGCCGGCGGCTCGTGGCGGCGCGCGCGGCGGCCGGACCGGTGGTGCGCATGGCGAACGTCGTCGCGGCGAGCGGCGGCGAGAACGCGCGGCAGATGTCGCTCGGCACGTACGTGCTCGCGCGGCGGTTCGAGGACGTCGTCGCGGCGGCCAACGGGCGGCTCGCGGTGATGTCGTCCGGCCGGTACGAGCTGCTGCGCAGCGACGAGCGCGAGCGCGGCGGGGGCGGCCGCAAGCTCGGGCTCGCGCTCAAGGTGGTGGACCACCACACCGAGCGCGAGCGCGACCCCGCGACGCTGTCCGGCGGCGAGACCTTCTACGTCTCGCTCTCGCTCGCGCTGGGGCTGGCGGACGTCGTGACGGCCGAGGCGGGCGGGATCGACCTCGGCACGCTGTTCGTGGACGAGGGCTTCGGCTCGCTCGACGGCGACACGCTCGACGTCGTGCTCGCGGAGCTGGGGCGGCTGCGCGAAGGCGGCCGCGTCGTCGGCGTCGTGTCGCACGTGGACGCGATGAAGCAGTCGATCGCCGAACGCATCGAGGTCCGCCGCACGGGCGACGGCACGAGCACCCTCACCGTCCGCGCCTGAGGCCGCTCACCAGGACCAGCCGCGCTGGGCGAGGGCCAGCTCGTCCTCGAACCGGCCGGGCTCGGAGCGCAGGCGCAGCCCGGGGCCGTCGGCGGGCGGGAGGTGGCTCGGCACGCCCGCGAGTCGGCAGGCCTCGTCGAGGAGCTCGTCGTACGCGGCCTGCGCCGCCTGGAGCTTGCGGGCCCGGGCCCACGCGTGCTCGTCGCACTCGAGCGCCCGGATGTGGTCGGCGAGGACGCCGAGCCGCACCTGGAGCGCGAGGACGTGCAGCGCGTCCGGATCGGGGTTGCCGCGGTGCCGCCCGTGCCCGGGGTCGCGGCGGTGCGGCCGGTCGACGTCGTCGTCGGGCGCGTCCGCGGCCGCGACGGGGGGCCGCCCGCGCAGGAGGCGGGCCAGCCGGGCGAACCTCGCCCGCCACCGGGGCGCGGCGTCGTCGGGCGACGGGACCGCCGCCGCCATGAGGCCGAACACGGTCACCGGCAGGGCCATCCAGACCACCGTCTCGACCATCGCGCGCCTCGCTGCGCCGCGCCCGGCCCGCGTGGCCGGGCTCCCGACCCGTCCAGCGTAGGCCGCGCCCGCGCGGGCGGCCACGGGTGCGTCCCGGGGGCGGATGGCCACGGGTGCGGCCTGCGCGGCCCGCCACGGGGCTCGCCCCGGAGCGACGCGGAACCCCGCCTCACGTACTGTCGAGCGGGTGCGCAAGGTCCTCGCCGTCGTCGTGGTGCTCGTCGTGCTCGTGGGCGTGGCGGCCGTCGCCGACGCCGTGCTGCGCGACCGTGCGGAGGAGCGCATCGCCGGCGAGGTCGCCGACGCGATCCCCGGGGTGAGCGCCCCGCCCGACGTCACCATCGAGGGCTACCCGTTCGTCACGCAGCTCGCCGCGGGCAGTCTCGACGCGGTGCGCCTGACCGCGCGCGAGGCGGTCGTCGACGGGCTGAGGCTCGAGGACGTCGTCGTGCGCGCGCACGGAGTCTCCACGACCGCCCCGCACACGGTCGAGCGCGCCGAGATGCGCGCGGTCGTCCGGCCCGAGGACGTGGCGGCGGTGCTCGGGCTCGACGGTCTCGCGCTCGGCATCGACGACGGCGAGCTCCAGGCCACCGCCGACGTGCTCGGCGTGCCCCTGGACGTGGGCCTGGCCGTGCGGCCCGAGGGGCGCGACGTCGTCGTCGACGTGGTGGCCTTCGAGCTCGGCGGGTTCCGCGTCGACAGCGACGCCCTCCCGGCCGAGCTCACCGCGCAGCTGACGGGGCTGCGTTTCACGGTCACGGGGCTCCCCGAGGGCATGACGCTCACCGCGCTCACGGTGGACGACGACGGCCTCCGGCTCGCCGCCGAGGGTCGCGCCCTGGCGCTCGACGCGGCCTGACCTGGGCACCGTCCGCTCCGGCCCGCCCAGGCCGCCCCTCCGACGACGGAACGCGCACCACCGGGAGCGCTTTCCGTCGATTTCCGCGTCCGATCAGGATCTCGACGGCGGTCCGCGATGTGCAACCGGGCTCGGCGCCGCTATGGTCGGGCCCGTTCCTCGGCGCCCGCATCCGGCGGCGCCGCCCCGTCCAACGTGGGAAGGGCTCATGAGCGACGGAACTACAGCCTCCGCGCCGGTCGCGGAGACCGGCGCACCCCGCGAGCAGTGGTCGGGCCAGCTCGGGTTCATCCTGGCGGCCATCGGCTCCGCGGTCGGCCTCGGCAACATCTGGCGTTTCCCCGGCGTCGCCTACGAGAACGGCGGCGGCGCCTTCCTCATCCCGTACCTGGTCGCGTTGCTGACCGCGGGCATCCCGATCCTGTGGCTCGACTACGCCGTCGGCCACCGGTTCCGGGGGGCGGCGCCGACGGCGTTCCGCCGCCTCTTCAAGCCCGCGGAGAGCCTCGGCTGGTTCCAGGTGGCGATCAGCTTCATCATCGCGACGTACTACGCGGCGATCCTCGCGTGGGCGCTCGCGTACATGTGGTTCTCGGTCGACCTGGCCTGGGGCGACGACCCGGCCGGGTTCCTCTTCGGCGAGTTCCTCAAGGCGTCCGACGAGGTGACGGTCGGCTTCGACTTCGTGCCGGGCATCCTCGCCCCGCTCGTCATCGTGTGGGGCCTCGCGCTCGCCATCATCGCGTTCGGCGTCAAGCGCGGCCTCGAGCGCGCGAACCTCATCATGATCCCGCTGCTGGTGGTCATGTTCGGCTCGCTCGTGGTGCGCGCGATCACGCTCGAGGGCGCGGCCGACGGCCTCACCGCGTTCTTCACGCCCGACTGGGAGGCGCTGACCGACCCGAGCGTGTGGGTGGCGGCCTACAGCCAGATCTTCTTCTCGCTGTCGATCGCCTTCGGCATCATGATCACCTACTCGTCGTACCTGCGGCGCAAGGCGAACCTCACGACGACCGGCCTCGTGGTCGGCTTCGCGAACTCGTCGTTCGAGCTCCTCGCCGGCATCGGCGTGTTCGCGACGCTGGGCTTCATGGCGTCGCAGGCGGGCGTCCCGCTGGCCGAGCTCGGCAGCATCAAGGGCATCGGCCTGGCGTTCGTCGCGTTCCCGCAGATCCTGTCGACGATGCCCGGCGGCCCCGTGTTCGGCGTGCTGTTCTTCGGCTCGCTCGCCCTGGCCGGCATGACCTCCCTCATCTCGATCCTGCAGGTCGTGTCCGCGGCGTTCCAGGAGAAGCTGGGCCTGTCCGTGCGTCAGGCGGCGCTCTTCATCGGCGGTATCGCCGCGATCATCTCGATCCTGCTGTTCTCGACGACGACGGCCGTCCCGCTCCTGGACACCGTCGACGACTACGTCAACAACGTCGGGATCGTCCTGTCCGCCGTCGTGATGTGCGTCCTGCTCGGGCTCGTGCTGCGCAAGCTCACCGAGCTGCAGGGCCACCTCAACGCGCGCGTCGGCGTCAACGTCGGGGCGTGGTGGAAGTGGCTCGTCGCGGCGATCGTGCCGGTGGTGCTCGGCTACATGCTCATCAGCCACGCGGTCGAGCTCGTCACCAAGGGCTACGGCGACTACCCGTCGTGGTTCACGACGGCGTACGGCTGGGGTGCCATCGCGCTGTCGGTGGTCGCCTCGGTCCTGTTCGCGATCCTGCCGTGGCGGCGCCCGGTGGACGACTTCGTCCCTGACGCGCTGCCCGAACTCGCCTCGACCGGAAGGAGGTCGGCATGACCGGGACCGCCATCCTGTTCCTGCTCATCTCGGCCGCGATCATCTGGGGCGGGCTCGCCCTGTCGATCGTGCGCCTGCGCCGCGACGGCGGCGCCGACGAGGGCCAGGCCCCGCACGACCTCTGATCCAGGGCCGTAGCCACGACGCGGGGGCCGGTGTCGACGACGACGCCGGCCCCCGCGCCGCGTCCGGGCACGCGCCTCGTCGTGGTGCGTCCCGGTCCCGCGCCGCGTCCGGGGCCGAGGGGCTCCGTCCCACGACGTCCGCCCACCGGGCGGGCTAGGGTTCGGCGCATGGCCACACCGCACATCGGCGCCGAGCCCGGCGACTTCGCCCCCGACGTCCTCATGCCGGGTGACCCCCGGCGTGCCCAGCGGATCGCGGAGACGGTCCTCGAGGACGCCCGCCTCGTCACGGAGGTGCGCGGCATCCTCGGCTACACCGGCACGTTCGACGGCCGGCCGGTGTCGGTCCTCGCGTCCGGCATGGGCATCCCGTCGATCAGCATCTACGCCACCGAGCTGTTCCGGTTCTACGGCGTCGAGCGGATCATCCGGATCGGCACCGCGGGCGGCATGGCGCCGCACCTCCAGGTGGGCGACGTGGTCATCGCCAACGCCGCGCACACGGACTCGTCGGTGGTCGGCAACAAGATCCCGCAGATCCACTTCAGCGCCGCCGCGACGTTCTCGTTGACCGCGGCCGCGGCCGAGGCCGCGGGCGTCGGCCCGGGCCAGCGCCGCCCGCAGCGCACGGAGGAGCCGGCGTCCGGGCGCCGTCGTCGGCGCAAGAACGGGTCGGTTTACGTGGGGCCGGTCATCTCGAGCGACGTGTTCTACTCCGACCGCCCCGCCGTCAACGAGGCCCTCGTCAAGCACGGCACGCTCGCGGTGGAGATGGAGGCAGCGGGTCTGTACGCGGTCGCCGCGCAGGAGGGCAAGCAGGCCCTGGCGATCTGCACGATCAGCGACCTGCTCTTCCGCGACGAGGCGCTGTCCGCGGCCGACCGCGAGCTGCTCTTCGACCGGGCCGTCGCCCTGGGTCTCGCCGCCTTCGCCAACGCCTGAGCCGGCGGCCCGCCCACGCGCCCGCGGGAGGACTGTCGCCGACATCACGGTTTGCACGGCTCAACTCGGGCAAATGCCGCGACGATGATGGTGAGGTGGGACGCACACCCGTGTCCCGCCGCACCGGACGCGACCGGCGTCCGTCGAGGCTCGCGAAGAGGCGGATCGTGACCCAGGCGTTCCTTCCCCCGTCCCCCACCCCCGACCCGGCCGGTGGGCGCACCACGACGCGGCGCACGCCGGCCGTGCTCTCGCTGCACGCGCCGCACCCGGAGACCGGGCTGCCGACGACGTGGCAGGTCACCGCGGCCGCCGCCGACGGCGTGCCGGGCGGCTACCTCGTCGAGTGGGCCGACGGCGAGATCCACAGCCCCGCGGTGTGGATGCAGGCGCGTCGCTCGTCGGAGCTCGCGACCGAGGACGAGGTGCTCGCGCTCGTCCGGCGGCTGCTCTTCGGCCAGGACTGAGCGGCCGCCCCGATCCCGCGGCTCGGTCGGGCTCCCCGATCAGGCGTCGCGGTCAGTCGCCGCCCTGCGCGACGCCGAGGAAGGCGCCCAGCTCGGCCAGGCCGTGCGGCGTCGTCGGCAGGTAGTCCGTCAGCCCGGGTGACCGCACGACGACGGCCCGCCACTGCGCGCGCGAGATCGCCACGTTGATGCGGTTGCGGTTGAGCAGGAACTCCATGCCGCGCGGCACGTCCGCGGGCGAGGAGGCCGTCATCGACACGACGACGACCACCGCCTGCTGGCCTTGGAACAGGTCGACGGTGCCGACGCGGACGTCGGCCAGCCCGGCGGCGTCGAGGGCCCGACGGATCGTCCACACCTGCGCGTTGTAGGGCGCCACGACGACGACGTCGGCCTGCTCGAGGGGCCGCCCGGTGTCCGTGGGCGGGCGCGCGGCCGGGTCGGTCCACGTGCGGCCGAGCACGCCGCGCACCTGCCGGACCACCTCGTCGGCCTCCTCCTGCGACGCGACCGCGTTGCCCTCGTGCGGCACGAGCACCTGCCCGACGCCGGGCGGCACCCCCTCGAGCGAGCGCGCCGCCGTGCGGGGCACCGCGGCCAGGCGGTCCTCGTAGGACAGCCGCGAGACGACTCGGGCCAGCGCGGGGTGCATGCGCCACGTGCGGGCGAGGAAGTAGCCGAGCTCGGGCGGCAGGGTGTCCCGGCCGTCGACCAGCCAGCCGAGCGCCGAGCAGTCGACGGGCTCGGGGTGCCGGCCCTGCGTGACCTGCGGGAGCTGCTGCGGGTCGCCGAGCAGGAGCAGGTTCCGCGCTGCGCCCGACACCGCGAGCGTGTCGGCGAGCGCGAACTGGCCCGCCTCGTCGACGACGAGCAGGTCGAACGGCTCCGAGGGCAGGCGGCGCGGGTTGGTGAAGTCCCAGGCGGTGCCGCCCATGACCCCGCCGTCGGCGATCGCCGCGTGGACGTCGGCGAACCTGTCGCCCCTCACCCACGTCCAGGGCACCTGAGGCAGGTCGCCGGTCGCCTTCGGCTTCTTCCAGATCCGCTCGCGCGGCACGCCGGCCGCGCCGACCTCCCGCAGCATGTTCTCCACGACGGTGTGCGACTGCGCGACGACGCCGACCCGCCACCCCCGCGCGACGAGCGCCGCGACGACGCGGGCGCCCGTGTACGTCTTGCCCGTGCCCGGCGGGCCCTGGACCGCCAGGTACGAGCCGTCGAGGTCGGCGACCGCGGCGGTGATCGCGGCCGCGTCGTCCCCGTCGACCACGGGCGGCAGCCCGCCCGAGCGCGTCCGCGGCGGGCGTCGCCGGAGCAGGTCGAGCCCGGGCTGGTCGGGGAGGGTCCCCGGCCCCTGGGCGCCGGAGAGCGCCTCGGCCACCCGCTCGCCGAGCGCCCGCACCGCGGCGCGGATCGAGTCGCTGCGCGGCGGCACGCCCGGCGCGAGGGCCATCGGCAGCGCGTCGCGCCGGTCCGCGTCGGTCGCACCCTTGCCCAGGCGCTCGCAGACGACGACGACGTCGCGCGCCGCCCCGCCGCCCTCCGCGGTCACCTCGAGGACGCGCACCTTGTCGGTCCAGCCGCGCGTCCCGCGCGCCGACGTGCTCAGGCCGGGCGGGAGCGGCGGGTCGTAGATCGCCGTGACGTCGGCGCCCTCCGCGACGCCCGACCCCGGCTCGAGCCGGCCGACGAGCCGCACGTGCCGCTGCAGGGTGTGGGCCCGCTCGGGCACGTGCCAGTCGGTGACCACCTCGGCCCCGTCGACGAGCAGCACGCTGCGCCGGTCGAGCCACTCCGTCGGGTGGCTCGCGAGGCGGTCGTAGTGGGCCCACCAGAACGGCTTGGCCTCGCGCTCGTGGTAGCCGAGCGCGGCGGCGAGCATCGCGACCGCCTGCCGGTCGGCGTCGCGCTCCGCGGGGTCCTCGCCGGCCCAGGCGAGGAGCCGTGAGGCGAGCTCGTCGGGGGCCTCGCCCTCGGCGTCGGGGGCGGTGCGCGCGGACCCGGCGTCGGCGGCCGCGAGGGGGCCCGAGGCGTCGGCGCCGGCGGGCACGTGGCCCCGCGAGGCGCCGTCGCCGGCGGGCTCGCGGTCCGGGCCGCGAGGCTCGACGCCGGCCTCGGCCGCGCGCGCGAGCAGCCAGTCCCGCAGCCGCCACGTCGACTCGCAGTCGATCCGGTTGTACTCGGCGATCCGGGCGAGGCGGTCCTGCCACTCGCCGAGGCGGCCCTGGTCGCGCACCTCGCAGGCCTCGGCGTACTCGACGACGGACTCCCCGGCGGTGGTCACCTCGCCCGTGCGGGCCTGCGGCATGTAGAGCGGCTCGAGCTTCTTCAGCGAGTACGACCGCTGCCCCACCTTGAGCGACGCCCGGACCGTCGCGTACAGGTCCACGAGGACGCCGTCGCGCAGCAGCTGGTCGACCTCGTCCTCGCCGACGCCGTAGCGTCCCGCGAGCCGCAGCAGCGCGGCCTTCTCGTACGACGCGTAGTGGTAGACGTGCATGCCCGGGTGCGCGGCGCGCCGCTCGCGCAGGTACGCGAGGAAGTCGAGGAGCGCCTGCCGCTCCTGCGCCCGGTCGTGCGCCCAGAAGGGGCGGAAGACCGGCTCCGCGCCCGGCGCCGTCGGCGCCTCGAGCACGCCGAACAGGTACTCCAGGCCCCAGGTGCCCGCCTCGTCGACCCACAGCGGGTCGCCCTCGAAGTCGAAGAAGACGTCGCCCGGGTCCGGCGGCGGCAGGTGCCCGACGGCGTCGGGCGCGACGAGCCGGTAGGCGACGCCCCCGGCGGTGGTCACCTCGGGGTCGGGGGCGCCGTCTGCCGGGGCTCCGTCGGCGGGGGCTTCCGCGGCCTCGGCGGCGCGCTCCTGGGCGACCTGGAGGCGGGCCTGCGCGCGCAGGTCGGCGAGCGTGCTCGCGGCGATCCCGTCGACGTGCCCGGTGGAGGCGGCGAGCTCGTCGATCGTCGTGACGCCGGCCGCGCGCAGGCGGGCGCGCTGCGAGACGCGCAGCCCCGCGACGAGCAGGACGTCGCGCCGCGCCTCGAGCTCGGGCGCGCACACCTCGCAGCGCAGGCAGGCGCGGTAGCGGTCGTCCCCGAAGGCGACGGCGACGCCGTCGGCCACGTGCGCGTCGACGATCGACTGCAGGCGGGCGCGGCGCTCCCGGTACGCGGGCAGCAGGTCCGCGAGCCGGTGCACCGTGACCTGGTGGTCACCGAGCACGAGGTGCACGTGCTCGGTGAGCGGGACGCCGTGCGCGAGGAGCTGGTCGGCGTACGCGGCGAGCTGCAGCAGCGCGACCACCTTGGCGCGCCGCGCGAGCTTGGTGTCGAGCACGGCCCAGGCGGTCGGCGGGCCGTCGGGCCGCGTCCAGCCCTCGGAGGGGACTCCCGTGGCCAGCGGGTCGTCGGCGCGCACGACGAAGTCCGCCCATCCGCTGAACCGGCCGTCGAAGAACCCGGCCTGGAACACCGCGTCGGCCCCGGCGCGCAGCGCGGCCAGGGTCTCGTCGCGCTTGGCGGTGAGCACGGCGGCGTCCCGGGCGTCCGCGCGCGCGGGCCGGGCGATCTCGACGACGCCGCGCCCGGTCGCCGGGTCCCGCGGCCCGTACCGGCGGCGCAGCTCGGCGAGCACGCGGCGCTCGTGCCGGTCGCCGAGCTCGGCGAGTCGGTCGAGCATGGCGTCCGGCTCGGGGTCGAGGGGCGGGACCAGCCCGAGCTTGGCGTCGAGCGCGCGGAGCAGGGCGAGCTCGCAGGTCGCGGCGAGCGACAGGTCGCTCGGGCTGTAGACGACGGTCGGCGCGCCCGCGGGGGAGGTCGCGGCGCCGTCGTCGGTGCGACCGTCGAGCAGGAGCATGGCCGAAGGCTACGGCGCGTCAGGGACACGGTCGCCCGTCGTCCGGCGCAGGGTCTCCGCACGGCGCGGCGCCCCCGGGGGGCGAACCCCCGGGGGCGCCGCGTGGAGCCTGCTCGGGCCCCGCGGGGCCCGGCGTCAGATGGCCGGGTCGTCCGACGGCGGCGGGACGGCACCGGCGTCGGCCTCCGCCCGCTTGGCCCGCGTGCGCGGGCGGGAGGCGTCGGTCGTCGTCGGGGCCGCGGGCGCCTCGCCGGTGGCCGGGGCCAGGCCGGCGACGCTCGCGACGAGCTGCGAGAGGTCGAGCCCGGTGAGCTGCTTGATGACCTGCTGGCCCTCGCCCAGCACCGAGGCGACGTTCTTCGTGAGCTGCGAGGCGCCGTCGGTGGAGACGACGGTGATCTGGTCGATCGAGCCGACCGGCTCGGCGGCCGCACGGACGATCTCCGGCAGGCGCGAGATGAGCTCCTGCGCGATGGCGGCCTGGCCGTACTTCTTCAGGGCCTCGGCCTTGGCGTCCGTGGCGGCGGCCTCGGCGCGACCCTCGGCCTCGATCGCCGCGGCGCGCGCCTCACCCTCGGCCCGGATGGCCTCGGCGAGCGCGAGCTGGCGGTCGCGCTCCGCCTCACCGGCGCGGCGCACGGCCTCGGCGGCGGCCTCGGCGTCCTGGATCGCGGCCTTCTTGTTCGCCTCGGCGATCGTGGTCCGCTTGTAGGCCTCGGCCTCGGTGGCGGCGTTGGTGGCGTCGCGCTCGGCGGTCGCGCGCTGGACCCGCGCGTACGCCTCGGCCTCGGCGGGCTTGCGGATGTCGATGTCGAGCTGCTCCTCGGTCACGCGGGCCTGCTCGGCGAGCGCCTCGCGCTGCTTGGCGGCGACGAGCTTCTCCTGCTCGGCGCGCGCGAGCTGGCCGGCGGCCTCGGCCTCGGCGTTCGCCCGGTCCGTCTGCGCCTTGATCTCGGCCTTCTTCAGGTCGAGCTCCTTCTGGCGCTGGGCGATCTGCTCGGCGGCCTCGATGACCGCGAACTCGGAGACCCGACGGGCCTCGGCCTCGCTGACCTCCGCGACCTGGCGGGCGCGGGCGGCCTCGGCGCGACCCAGGTTGACCAGGTAGTCCGAGCCCGGCGTCGAGATGTCGGAGATGTTGAGCAGGTCGACCTGCAGGCCCTGCTCGGCGAGGTCGGCCTTGGTCGACTCGACGACGCGGTCGGACAGGCCCTTGCGGTCGGAGATGATCTGCTCGACGGTCATGTCGCCGACGATCGAGCGCAGCGAGCCCTCGAGGGACTCCTTGATGATCTCGGTCAGCGTGCCCTGCTGGGAGAGGAAGCGCTGGGCCGCGCGCCGCACGCCCTCCTCGTCACCGCGCACCTTGAAGTTGATGGACGCCTTGATGGCGATCTTGATGCGGTTCTTGTCGACGCCCTCGACCGTGATGCCGATCTGGCGCTGCTCGAGGGAGATCGGGAAGCCCTGCTGCAGGATCGGCCAGACGAACACGCGGCCGCCGATGACGACCCGCTGCCCGGCGTCCCCCGCGGCCCCGCGGCCCGCGCCGCGGCCGACGATGATGAGCGCCTCGTTCGGGGGCACCCGCCGGATCCGCCGCGCCACGAACGCCAGCAGGGCGAGGACGACGATGACGAGGGCGATGACGCCGAGGACGGTCACCGTCTCGGCGGCAAGGTTGTCCAGCACGGCATTCCTCCGTGGTCGGGCTGCGGCGGGGCCGGAGCGGCACCGCCGGTGGTGCTAGTCGGTGGTGGCGGGCGGCTCGGGCGCCTGCCCGGAGGGCGGCTGCTCCTCGGGCGCCCGCTCGGCCGGTGCGGGGCCCGCGGCGGGCGGCGTCGGCGTCGTGGGCGTGACCGGGGCGACCTTGACGCGGCTGCCCGACTGCTCGAGGACGACGATGCGCGTGCCCACCTCGATCTGCGTGTCCGCCCACGCGAGGCGGCGCTCGAGCTCGCGCGGGTCGTCGAGGGAGACCTCGCCGGCGCCGGCACCCGTGATGGTCGCGGTCACGACGCCCTGCACGCCGGTGAGCACGCGTGGCGCGCCGTCCTCGGACTCCTTGAGGCGCTTCACGACCGCCTGGACGCCGAAGAGGACGAGCAGGCCGAAGGCGATCGCCGCCGCGTAGGCCCAACCGGTTGCGAGTCCGTTGGCCTTGACGATCGAGCCGAGCGCACCGAACGCGACGAGGCCCGCGCCGAGCGACGTCCCGGAGACCAGGCCGTCGCCCAGCTCGAGGAGGTCGTCGAGCACGAGCGACACGAGCAGCATGAGCAGCCCGACGCCGCCGATGACGATGAACGTGACCATGCGTCCCACCCCTGCGGTTCGGTCGGTGCTGGCCAGACACTATCGGGGCGGGGTCCGCCTGGGCAGGCCGTTCCGGCGCGGACTCTCGTGCGGCAGGCTGTGCCCGTGGCCACCACCCGGCACTACGCGCTGCCGCCCCTCGTCGCGGCGGCGTGGGGCGTGCTGACCGCCGCCGTCGGGCTCGGCGTGACCTGGCTCGTCGTGCGCGGCATGGAGCCGGGGCCCGGCATGGCCGACGTCGCTGTCGCCGTGCTCGGGCTGCTCGCGTCCACGGGCCTCGGCGTCGCCGTCTGGCTCGCGCTGCTCGTGCGCGCGGCCGTGCGGCTGTTCCCGCGGGGGAGCCGTCTCGCGCCGGTGATCGTCTCCGCGGCGGTGGTGCTCGCGCTCGTGGTGACCTGGTCGACGCTCGCCTCGCGCCTGGAGGACGGCGGCGGCCTCCCGTCGAGCCCGGCCGAGGCCCTCGTGGCGCTGCCGCTGCTGCTCGCCCTGCCGGCGCCGTCGGTGGTCTACGCCCTCTGGGCCCGACGCCGCCCGCCCGGCTGACGGGGCCGCCCTCCCGGGTGCGGACGCCTCGCCCCGGGGGCGGCCGCCCGCTCGGCTGACGGGGCCGCCCTCTCAGGGGGGACGCCCGTGTCCGGATCGCCCCGACGCGCCCGGAGATGGGTCGCGCGGGCGCGCGGTGGCAGGCTGCGGTCGTGACCCCCGACCGCGGCGCCGCCGCGCCCGCGCTCGCGCCCGCGACCCGGCGCCGCGACCTCGGCCTCCTCCTCGCCGGCACCGCCGTCTCGACCGTCGGCGGGTCGCTCGCGCTCCTTGCGGTGATGGTGCACCTCGAGCCGTCGGGGCCGGGCTGGATCGCTGCCGCGTGGGCGGGCGAGCTGCTGCCCGTCGTGCTCCTCGCGCCCGTCGTCGGCCGCGTCGTCGACCGTGTGCGCAACCGGGAGCTGCTGCTCGGCGCGATCACGCTCCAGGCCCTCGCCCTGACGATCTGCGGCCTGCTCGGCGTCCGTGCGGGCGGTGAGGTCGTCATCATCGGCTCGCTCGTGCTGCTCGGCGTGGGCACCGCCGTCGCGAACCCGGTCATCGCCGCGCTGCTCCCCCGCGTCTCCGGCGAGGAGCACGCGACGCGCGCCTACGGCTGGTTCTCGATGATCAGCCAGGCCGGCTTCCTCGCGGGGTTCGCGGTGGCGGGCGTCCTCGTCGACGCGACCTCCGAGCGCACCGCGCTGCTCATCGCGGGGGGCGCGAGCCTGGCCATGGCCGCGGCCGTCGCCTTCATCCGCACCCAGCGGGTCCCGGAGCCCGACGCCGACCGGTCGGGCGGGTCCATGTGGCTCGGCTTCGCGCGGATCCGCGCGGACGGGTTCCTGCTCGTCGGCGTCACCGGGCTCGGGGTGGCGACGCTCATCGCCGTCCTCGTCAACATCGCCGACGTGTTCTACGTGCTCGACGAGATCGGTGCCTCGGCGACCGCCTACGGGCTGGTGACGGCGCTGTGGCCGGCGGCCGGCGTCGTCGGCGGCTGGTACGCGGGGCGCCTCGTGGGCGACCGGCTGCTCGCGCGGTGGCTCGCGTGGACGACCGTCGCGGTGGGCGTGGCGCTGCTCGTCGCGTCGTCGGTCGTGTCGATCGTCGCGGTCGGCGTCGGCTGGCTCATCGGCGGGGCGGCGAACACCGCGCAGCGCGTGTGCCTCAACGCGCTCGTGCGCTCGCGCACCGACGACGCCGCGCGCGGCCGCGTCTTCAGCGCCGTCTCGGGCGTGCTGCAGGCGGGGAACCTCGTCGGGCTCGTCACGGGCGCGACGTTCGTCGCGCTCATCGGGGCCCGCGCGAGCATGGCGTGGGCGGGCGCGGCGACCGTCGTCGTCGGGCTGCTCATGCTGGCGGCGCGGGCCGGCGGCCCGTCGCCCGCGGAGGTCCGCGAGGCCTGACGGGCCGCCGGGCTGTCGGCCGGACCGCTCGACCGGCCGATCGGCCGCATGGGCCGGGGTCGGGCCGGCCCGGGGGCGGTCAGGGGTCGGTCAGCCGTTCTGCTCGAGCTCGCGCAGCTCGCGCTCGAGCTGCTCGTTGAGCTCGTCGAGCTCGCGCTGCCACTGGTCGATGTCCTCGTTGAACCGGTCGATCTCGTCGGTCGCCGAGTTCAGCCACAGCGCCGCGGCCACGTACATGATGATCGCGCCGATCACGGCGACGGCGCCGGTGACGATGCCGCCGATGGCGAGGCCCTTGCCGCCCGACTCCGCCGCCTTGCGCATGCCGAGGAAGCCCAGGACGACGGCGACCAGGCCGAGGACGGCGGCGAAGATGTTGACGAACGGGATCCACGCCATGAGCAGGGCGACGATGCCCAGGATCAGGGCGATGACCGCCATGCCGTTGGTCTGGCTCGGGGCGGGCGGGGTGCCCGCGTACCCGGGCGTGTAGCCGGGCGGGGCGTACTGCTGCTGGTACTGCTGCGGGTACTGCTGCTGGGGGTACTGCTGCGCCGGCTGTCCGTACGGCTGCTGCGCCGGGTAGCCCGGCTGAGGCTGCTGCGCGTACGGCTGCTGGGGCGCGGGTGCGGGCTGCGCCGGTGGCGCGGCCGGGTCCTGCGGCGGGGTCGGGGCGCCTCCTGCCGCGTTCGGGTCACCGGGAGGCGGGTACGAGGTGGACATCTCAGCCTCTTCTCGCGCGGCCAGGGCCGCGGTCGGCGGTTCTGACCGACCCATGGTGGCGGTTCGACCGCCGTCGCGACAGGCGTTCGGTGTGCCCGGCTTGCACCGGTCCGTCCGTCGTCACCCGGACGGCGGACGTTCTCACCCGCGCGAGGGGTTCTCGGAACGCCGCGTCGCGCCGATATCGGGGGCGAGCGCCGGGAACGGCCCGGCCCCGGGGAGCGTGGTGACGATGGCCAGGGGGACGACGGAGCGGCAGGTGGAGTCGGCGGTGGTGTTCGGCATGCACCCGACCCGCGGGTACCCCGTCACGTGGCACATCACGCCGGTCCCGGTCGGCCTGCGGCGGCGCGTCGAGTACCTCGTCGAGCAGGCCGACGGCCTCATCGAGGACGACGAGGCCTGGCGCTACGCCGTCAAGACCGTCGAGCTGGTCACGGCCGAGGAGGCCCGCGAGCTGCTCGAGGCCGCCCGCCGCTGACCCGACCCCCACCCGGCCCACCCCGCCCCACCCTGCGGGGGGCGTGGGGGTGGGTGGGGACCGACCCCTCAGTCCTCGACGGGCTCGAGGAGGATGACCGGGATCACGCGCGACGTGCGCTCCTGGTAGCGCGCGTAGTCGGGCCAGACGGCGACCGCGCGCTCCCACCACTCGGCGCGCTCGTCGCCGTGCAGCTCGCGCGCGACGTACTCGCGCTTGACGGCGCCGTCCTGCAGCTCGACCCGCGGGTTCGCGACGACGTTGTGGTACCAGAGCGGGTGCTTCGGGGCGCCGCCCATCGAGGCGACGACGGCGTAGCGGCCCTCGTGCTCGACCCGCATGAGCGGCGTCTTGCGCAGCTTGCCGCTGCGCGCGCCGACGGTGGTCAGGACGACGATCGGGACCCCGGCGAGGGTGTTGCCCTCGCGTCCTCCGGAGGACTCGAAGAGCTCCACCTGCTCGCGGGACCGGTCGACAGGGCTCGGGGCGTACTCACCGACGAGAGGCATGCCGGGGGAACGGTCGGCGCCCCACCCGGCATTCCGCGCGCCGTCGCCCGCCGGGCGTCCCGCCCCTGGGCGCCCCGCACCCGGGGTCAGTCCTCGGGCTGGTCCCGCCAGGCCATGTCGCGCACGTAGGACGTCCACACGGTCGCGGCGCCGATGCCGGTCACGAGGGCGCACGCCACGAGCACGCCGATCTTCGCGAGCCACGCGTCCTCGCCGCCCACGAACGGCGACAGCGCAGCGCCGACGAAGGACGCCGCCCAGACCCAGCCGTACACGTGGTACCTGCGCGGCACCTGGCCGAGGCCCAGGCGCACCTGGCTGCGCCGGCGCAGCACCTTGGTGAACGCGACGACGCCGGCCACCCACACCGCGAGCACGACCGGCGCGAGCACGAGGTACGCGAGCGTCAGCCACGAGCGCGAGGCCATGGCCGCCGCGATGGACGCCAGCGGCACGACGACGACGGCGGCCAGCGTGACCGCCTCGGCGACCGGCCGCGGCGGGAAGCGCTCCAGGTCGTCGTCGGCGTCGGGCGCCTCGGCGGGTCCGGCGTCGGCGACCGTCGCCGCCGGGGCCGTCTCCTCCGTGGGGGCGGCCTCCTCGAGGGCGGTGGACTCGGCGGGGTCGGGGGCGGTGGTCATGGGCAGCTCGCGAACGCACGGACGGTGTAGGTCCCCGCACCGGCGATGCGGGGCGGGACGGCGGTGAAGCGGAACCCGTCGCGCGGCAGCGCGCGCAGGTTCGTCAGGTGCTCGACGACGGGGATGCCCGCCGCCAGCAGGATCGAGTGCACGGGCCGGCCGCCTGTGGCGGTGCCGTCGATGTTGAGCGAGTCGATGCCGACGCACGCGACGTCCGCCTCGGCGAGGGCCCTCGCGGCGGCCGCGGTGAGGTGGGGGTGGTCGACGGCGTACGCGTCGGTCCCCCAGGCGTCGGAGTGGTCGGTGCGCACGAGCACCGCCCGCCCGGCCAGGGCGGCGAGCCCGCCGGGCGGCAGGAGCGCGTCGTCGAGGTCGATCACGCGGCGGCCGCGCGCGTCGAGGACGACGCCGGGCACGTCCGCGACGCGCTCGAGCGGCAGCCCGGTCAGGTCGTACCCGTCCTCGTACCGGTGGAACGGCGTGTCGAGGTACGTGCCCGTGTTGGTGCACATCGTCACGACGCCGATGTGGAAGGTCACCCCGGGCGCGTAGTGCGACGCCGACTCCTCGCGCGAGAGGTGGGTGGCCACGTGCGGCGTCGGCAGGCCCGGGTAGGTGACCATGCCCTCGGTGATGTCGTGGGAGAGGTCGACCAGGGCCATGTCCCGACGGTAGCGCGTCAGAGCGGGCGCTCCGCCACGAGCAGGTGGCGGCTCTGCGTGAAGACGAGCGGCTGACCCCACGCCGGCCCGCGCATGTGCAGGTAGTGCAGCGTGTTCAGGTAGCCGTCCACGGAGAAGTCCGCGGGCGCGCGCTCGGGCTCGGCGACGAGCCAGGCGACGAGCGCGCCGACGTCGGCCACCTCGACCGGCCCGCGCCACTCCTCGTCGCGGGCGACGTGCAGCCCCGCGTCGAGCAGCCCGGCGGTCGTCGCGTCGCGTCGGCGCCGCGGGTGGGGCACCGTCGCGCCGAGCACCGCGTGCAGCTCGCGCAGGTCGTCCACCGCGCGCTCCTCGACGAGGAGCATCCCGCCCGGCCGCAGCACGCGGGCGGCCTCCTCCGCGTCGAACGCCCGGTCGCGGACGACGACGACGTCGACGCAGCGCTCCGGGTAGGGCAGCTCGCCGGGCTCGGCGCCGTCGTGCCGCACCACGGTGACCCCGAGGCCGTCCAGGCCGGCCGCGACGCCGGAGCCGCGCACGCCGTCGAGCACGAGGACCGCCGTCGTGCCGGCGGCGGCCTCGCGGGCCAGGGCGACGAGGTCCCAGGGGGGCGTCGCGGCGCGGAACCGGTCGCCCAGGCGCTCGCAGAGCCGGTCGGCGACGGCGGGGTCGGCGGCCGCCGCGGCCTCCGCGCGCCACGCGGCGAGCAGCTCCTGCGTGGTGGGGACGGTGCGGCGGGTCACCCGTCCACCGTAACCAGGACGGACCGGGCGTCCGGTCCGGTTCGGGGATGACTCCGGCGCCGGGGGGGCGTTGGCACCCGCATGAGCCCTGACGCGACCCCCGCCACCGCCCCGACCGCCGTCGTCGACGTCGACGCGATCCCCGTCACCACGATCGACGGGCGCACGACGACGCTCGGCGAGATCGGCGGGACGGTCCGCCTCGTGGCGAACGTCGCCTCGCGCTGCGGCTACACGCCGCAGTACGCCGCGCTCGAGCGGCTGTGGGAGACGTACCGGGACCGCGGGCTCGTGGTGCTGGGCTTCCCCACGAACCAGTTCCTGCAGGAGCTCGGCAGCGAGGAGGCCATCGCCGAGTTCTGCAAGGTCGGCTTCGGCGTCACGTTCCCGATGTTCGCGAGGGTCCGGGTCAACGGGCGCCACCGGCACCCGCTCTTCGCGCAGCTGACGACGGTGCCCGACGCCGAGGGCAAGGCCGGGCGGGTCGCGTGGAACTTCGAGAAGTGGCTGGTCGCGCCGGGCGGCGTCGCGCGCCGGTGGCGCAGCCGGACCGAGCCCGACGCGCCGGAGGTGGTCGCCGCGATCGAGGCGGCGCTGGACGCCTGAGCCCGTCGTCGCCGTCGGGTGCCGCGGCGTCGTCGGCCCGAGCGCGAGCGGTCGCCGGCGGGCGCGCCCGTGGTCCGGCCCGGACCGGCCCCAGGTCCCGGTCCGGGCCGGACCCGTCTCAGGCCGCGCCGGCGGGCGGCACGTTCTGGTTGCGGCGGAACAGGTTCTCCGGGTCGTAGGCGGCCTTGACCTGCCGCAGCCGGTCCCACGTGGCGCCGGGGTACGCGACGCGCACGCGCTCCGGCCCCTCCTCGCCGAGGAAGTTCACGTACGCCCCGGGCACGCCCTGGTCGAGCGCGGCGACCGTGCCGTCGACCCACGCGGCCCGCGCGTCGCGGTCGTCGGGGCCGACGAACGTGACCACCTGCGCCATGAGCGGCGCCGACCGGTGCGCGTACGCGGTGGCGTCCGCGGGCACGCGGGCGATCGCGCCGCCGAGCGGGCGCAGCTGCACCGCGCGCATGCCGTCGAGAAGGGCGAGCCGCTCGAGCATCGTGGCGGCGACGTCGGCGTCGACGTGGTCGAGGTACATGTTCCGGCCGAGGGCCACGGGCTTGAACCCGCCGCCGTTCTCCGGCGGGAACATCTCCGGGTAGGTGATGGGCCGCACCATGTCCACGAGCGGGCCGAGGGCGCGGATCGGCGCGAGGGCGGCCTCGGCGTCGGCGGCGGGCCCGGCGAAGCAGACGAGCGCCATGATCACGAGCCGGCCGTGCAGCTCCGGCGGCACGAACGGCATCGGCGGCGCGGCCATGACGTTGGCGATGACGCCGAGCTCCTCGCGCGCGCCCTGCGCGTAGGTGACGAGGCCGGCGATCGCCTCGGGTGTCGCGGGCAGGAACATCACGCCGCCGGTGACCTCGTCGACGGGGTGCAGGCGGAAGAGGAGGCGCGTGACGACGCCGAAGTTGCCGCCGCCGCCGCGCAGGGCCCAGAAGAGGTCGGGGTGCTGCTCGGCGTCGGCGATCACGGTGCGCCCGTCGGCGAGGACGACCTCGGCGGCGAGCAGGTTGTCCACGGTCAGCCCGTCGCGCCGGGACAGGTAGCCGACGCCGCCGCCGAGCGTGATGCCGGCGACGCCTACGGAGCCGGTGTCGCCGAAGCCGACGGCGAGGCCGTGCGCGGAGGTGGCCACGCTGACCTGCCCGGCCGTGGCGCCCGCACCCACCCAGGCGGTCCGCGCGTCGGGGTCCACCTCGATCCCGGCGAGGTCGCGCACGTCGACCACGAGGCCGTCGTCGAGGCTGCCGTGCCCCGCAGTGCTGTGCCCGCCGGAGCGGACGGCGACGGGGAGCCCGTGGCGGCGCGCCGCGGCGAGGGCGTGCGCGACGTCGGCGGGACCCGACGGACGCACGATGACGGCCGGCCGCGGGTCGACGTCGCCGGCCTTCACCTCGCGCAGCTCGTCGTGGTCGGGGTCGGCCGCCGTGACGACGCGACCGCCGACGACGGCGCGCAGCTCGCGCGCGATCTCGTCCGCGGGGACGCCCTCGGGTCGGCGGGTGGTGGCGGTCCGGTCGGTCGTGCGGGTCGCGTCGGTCATGCGCGTGCCTCCTGGGTGTCGGCGCGGCGGTGGCGGCCCCGGGGTGTGTCCGGGTCCTCCGATACTGACCGCTGACGCCGGTTTTATTCATCGGGTTTTCGCGCTCGGCGAAGGAACTGCCGGCGGCGTCGCAGATCACCCGGATCGCCCGCCGAATCGGGCCCACGGAGGCGACGGGCGGACCATGATGGTTCAACAGGGGCGTGCGACGGGGCTCGCCCCTCCCGGCCATGGAGGTGACCGGTGCGCGAGGTGACGCTCGAGGACCGCGACGGCGTGCGCGTCGAGGCCAGCCTGCGCGGTGAGGACGGGGCGCTGCTCATCCGGGGCGAGGTCGACCGCGAGACCCCCTGGGGTCCGGAGCGGTACGACTACCATCTGGTGGTGGCGCCGGGGGACGTGCCCAAGGTCATGAAGGCGCTCGGGGCGCCCACCGAGGGGGTGGACGTGCTGGACGTCCTCCTCGCCCACAGCAGCGACGTGCTCGCGGGCGGGGAGCGGGCGTGGCTCCGCTCGATGGGCATCGAGCCGGAGTACCGCACGAGCGACAGCTGAGGCAGGCGGCCGTCCGCTCACCGCGCTCCGGTCGCGGCTAGCGGGGCGTGGGGACCGAGGTCGCGCGGGCCGTGACCTCGGCGGGCCCGCTCGTGCCCGACGCCGGGTCCGTCGCCCCGTCCGCGGCCGTGCCCGACGCCGGGTCCGTCGCCGGGGCGCGCCTGGCACCCTTCCCGTCGCGCGGCATCGCGAGCGCGACGACGGCGGTGAGGACCGCGACGACCGCGGCGGCCGTGAACACCGCGGTGGCGGCGTCGTTGAACCGCTCGGGCGCGGTGAACGGGTCGGCGCCGCGCATGACGGAGTTGACGAGCGCGCCGAGCGCCGCGACGCCCACCGCCGAGCCCGTCGAGCGGGCGAACATGTTCGCGCCCGTCACGACGCCCCGGTCCCCCCACCCGACGCTCGACTGCGCCGCGATGAGGCTCGGCGCGGCGACGAAGCCCATGCCCAGCCCGGTGACGAAGCAGCTGACGGCCACCAGCGCGAGCGACGGCGTGCGCGAGCCCAGGGCGAGCGACGCCGTGCCGAGCACGCCGACCGCGGCGCCGATCGTCGTCGTCCACCGGAAGCCGATGCGCAGGTAGACGCGGCCCGCCTGGGACGCCGAGATCGGCCAACCGAGCGTGAGCGCGGCGAGCGCGAGGCCCGAGGCGAGCGGCGAGACGCCGAGCTCGGCCTCGAGGAACGTCGGCACGTACGTCGTGATGCCCATGAGCAGGACCCCCACGCCCACGGCGATGAGCGCCGTCGTGCCGAGCAGGCGGCGCGAGAGCACCCACAGGGGCAGCACGGGCTCGGGCGCGCGGGTCTCCACGGCGACGAACGCCCCGAGCAGCACCGCGGCCGCGACGAACGCGCCGACCGACTGCGGCGAGTCCCACGCCCACGCCGCGCCGCCCTCGATGAGCGCGAGCAGCAGGGCGGCGGAGCCGGTGGTGAGCAGCGCGCCGCCGAGCCAGTCGATGCGGTGGCTGCGGCGCTCGATCCGCTCGTGGAACTTCGTGACGAGCAGCCACGCGGCGACGCCGCCGATCGGCAGGTTGACCCAGAAGATCCACGACCAGTGCCAGTACTCGGCGAAGAGCCCGCCGATGGTCGGACCGATGACGGACGCGCTCGCCCACACCGCCGCGATGTAGCCCTGCACCTTGGCGCGCTCGGCCACGGAGTAGATGTCGCCGGCGATGGTGATCGCCATCGGCTGCACCGCGCCCGCGCCGAGGCCCTGGATCGCCCGGAAGGCGATGAGTGCCGTCATCGACGTCGCGAACCCCGCGAGCAGCGAGCCCAGCAGGAACAGTCCGATGCCGACGAGCAGCACCGGCTTGCGGCCCACCGTATCGGCGACCTTGGAGTAGATGGGGACCGTGACCGCCGTCGTGAGCAGGTAGATCGAGAACAGCCACGGGAACGACGCGAAGCCGCCGAGGTCCGCGACGATCGTCGGCACCGCGGTCGCGAGGACGGTCGCCTCGATCGCGATGAGCCCGGTGGTGACCATGAGCGCCGCGAGCACCGGCCCGCGCTCGCGGTCCCCACGCAGGCCCACCGGACGGTCGGCCGGGGTCTCGGCGTGCCCGACGGCGCCTCCCGCCTGGGGAGCGGCGGCGTCGGGCTGGAGCATCTCGGGGTCGGGCACGGGGAGAGCAACCGCGGACCCCGGCGGCCCATTCCGCGCGCGGGCGGAATGGGCCGGTCCGACCGAGTGGCTTACGCGGTCGGCGTCGGGCCCTGGGCCGGGGCGACGTGCTCGGTCCAGCGCGCGCCGTCCCAGTAGCGCAGGCCGCCGCCGCCGTACGGGTCGGGGTGCCAGCCGGCGGGCACGGCGGCCACCGGCGCGGCGGGGGCCTGCGGCTGGGGCGGGAGCGACGTCGTCGGGACGGGGCCGCCGCTGGTGAGTCTCGCGATGTCGATGCCCGCCTGCCCCTCCTTGGCCAGCTGGGCCTGCCCGAGGACGGCGAGGGCCACCGTGGCGAGCGCCGCGAGCAGGGTCAGGATCAGGCCGAACCCGGGCGAGACCTCGACGAACCCGCCGAGGTCGCCGGCCACGCGGCCGACGTCGATGAGGTCGATGAGCGCGATGAGCGCCGCCAGGCCCGCCACGCCCGCGGCGACCAGGACCAGCGGCCGCTTCCACAGGCCGATGAGCACGCCCGCGGCGATCGCGAGGACGAAGGTGATCTTCCCGTCGCCCTCCATGCCGCTCATGCTCATCTCGCCCAGGAACGAGATCGTCGCCCACGGCAGGAACGAACCCACCAGGACGAGGAACGCCGCGACCACGCCACCGATCCGGAACCCGGACATCTGTCTCCTCCGTCCGTCGCGTCGCGTCCGCGACGGTCGTCGGACGGGCGACGGTCGGAGCGTATCGACGCCCCTGCTGCCCGAGGAGTGGACAGACCGGGTGAATCGGAGGCGGACGACGAGGGGGATGTGACGCGAGGCACAAGACTGATTTGATTCATGACGGGCGAGCCCGAGCCCGGGCGACCCAGGCATCTCGGAGGCGACAGTGGGACTCATCCAGGCATTCACGGGCGCGCTCGGCGGCATGTTCGCCGACCAGTGGAAGGACTTCCTGACCCCGCCCGCGGGTATCGCGCCGACGGCGGCGATCTTCCCTGCGGTGCCGCAGGGGCAGAACGCGGGCCGCGGCTCGAACGTGCGCGGCTCGGAGCACATCATCACCAACGGCAGCCGCATCGTCGTGCCCGAGGGCTACGGCCTCCTCACCTTCCAGGACGGCCAGCTGACCTCGTTCGCGGCGGAGCCGGGCGGCTACATCTGGAACTCCGAGGACCCGAACTCGCGGTCGCTCTTCGCCGGCAACGGGATTCTCGCCTCGACGATCCAGATGTCGTGGGAGCGGTTCAAGTTCGGTGGTCAGCCGGGCTCGCAGCAGCTCGCGTTCTACGTGAACCTCAAGGAGATCCCGAACAACAAGTTCGGCACGCAGTCCGAGATCTACTGGGACGACGCGTACCTGGGCGCCCAGGTCGGCGCGATCACCCGCGGCACCTACACGCTGCGGATCGTCGACCCGATCCTGTTCGTCAAGCAGTTCGTGCCGCTGACCTACCTGTCGGCCTCGCCGCGGATCTTCGACTTCACGGACTTCGACAACGACGCCGCCACGCAGCTGTTCAACGAGGTCGTCGGCTCGCTCGCGCAGGCGTTCTCGCTCTACACGAACGACCCGAGCCAGGGGAACCGCATCACGCGGATCCAGTCCGACTCGGTCGGCTTCGCGCAGTCGCTGTCGGCGGCCGTCGAGCAGAACTACCGCTGGACCTCCGACCGTGGCCTCACGATCGTCAAGGTCGCGCTCACCGCGATCGAGTACGACGAGGACACCCGCGCCCTGCTCAGCGACGTCAAGAAGGCGGACGCCCTCGGCGGCGCGCGCGGCAACGCGTTCCTGCAGCAGGCGGCGGCGCGCGGCATCCAGGCCGCGGGCGAGAACCCGGGCGGCGCCGGCGGCGCGAACCTGGCGTTCCTCGGCATGGGCATGGGTGCCGCAGGCGGCGCGGTGAGCGGGCTGCAGCAGCCGGTCCCGACGCCCCCCGCACCGCCGGCCGCTGGCCCCGCGACCCCACCCCCGCCGCCTGCCCCGGCCGCTCCGGCCGCGGAGGCCCCGGCTGCCGCGCCGGCCGCCCCGGCGGAGGACCCGGTCGCCAAGCTCACCCAGCTGAAGACGATGCTCGACGCCGGCCTCATCACGCAGGCCGACTACGACGCGGCGAAGAGCAAGCTCCTCGGGCTCTGACCTCGTGAGCAGCGTTCCCCCGCCCCCGAGCACGACGCCGCCCCCGCCGCCGCACCCTGCGGCGGCGGGTGGCGCCGTCCCTCCTCCTCCGCCCGCCCAGCACGGCGCGGCCTCACGCGCGGGTGCCGTGCCCCCGCCGCCGCCGCCCGCCGCGACCGGCCCCGCCGGCACCGCCACGCCCCCGCCCCTGCCGCGTCCCGCGGAGGAGACGGGCCCGCGCGTCGTGCGCACCGACGGCGACGCCTCGGACGGCCTGACCAAGTGCCCGCGCTGCGGCGCGACCGAGGTCAGCCTCAACACGGCGTCGGGCAACCTGCGCTGCCACTTCTGCCGGTTCGAGTGGCAGTCGACCAACGCGCTCGAGCTCTACGGCCTCGACGGGCCGATCGGCGAGCTGCACGGCCTGGTGCTCGGCTCGGGCGCCTCGCGGATCGAGTCGACCGACGACGTGCGCACGTTCAAGTGCAGCGCGTGCGGCGCGGACGTCGTCATCGACACCGGCCACTCGACGCAGGCGCGCTGCCACTGGTGCCGCAACGTGCTGTCGATGAACCAGCAGATCCCCAACGGCGCCGTGCCGGACATGATCCTGCCGTTCAGCCTCCCCAAGGAGGCCGCGGTGGAGAAGATCCGGGCGTTCGTGAAGAAGCGTCAGTTCTTCGCGCACCCGCGGTTCAAGAAGGAGTTCGCGCCCGAGAACGTCATGGGCGTGTACCTGCCGTACATGGTGGTCGACGTGAACGCCAAGGCCGCGATGAGCGGCGTCGGCGAGCACGAGGCGCGCCGCTACACCGTCAAGGTCGGCGACAAGACCGAGACCCGCTACGACGTCGAGGTGTTCAACGTCGCGCGGCAGTTCGACCTGCACGTCAACGACCTGACGATCGAGTCCTCCTCGAGCCGCCTCGACCAGCGGACGTCGGAGAACACGAACAACATCATCAACTCGATCATGCCGTTCGACACGGCCAACGCCGTGCGGTACGACTCGAACTACCTGGCGGGCTTCACCATGGAGCGCCGCGACACCGACTACGACCGCCTCCTGCCGCTCACGCAGGTGCAGGTCGGTGACATCGCGCGCTACCAGGCGAACTCGACGCTGCAGTACTACGACCGCGGCGTGCGCTGGGACCACGAGCACCTCGAGCTCGTGGGTCAGCGCTGGGTGTCGGCGTACCTGCCGGTCTGGCTGTACAGCTACTACGAGCAGAAGAAGAACGGGACGTCCTTCCTGCACTACGTGGCGGTCAACGGCCGGACCGGGGAGACCATGGGGTCGGTGCCGATCAACAAGCGCCGGCTCCTCGCGGTCTCCGCGGTGGTCCAGGTCGTCGGCATGATCCTCGGCACGATCATCCTGGTGGTGGGCGGATGAGCCTCGAGCTGCTCGGTCAGGTCGTCGTCGCCGCGGGCGACAGCGGCGACGGTGACCCCCGCGTCTTCGGCCTGCTGCTGTTCCTGTCGGGCTTCGTGTTCTACGGGCTCATGTACCTGCGCTACCGGAACTCGGACAAGCGGCACCACCACGAGTCCGAGACCGAGGCGAAGATCCTCGACGTCCGGGCGTCCGACCAGTTCGTCGAGCTGAAGAAGGGCGTCAAGCACGCGCGGATGAAGGGCGCCAACAACCGCGAGGTGCGCGGCGCCCGCAAGGACGCGCTGGCCGGCGTCCAGCTGCCGGGCGCCGTCAGCGGCGTCATCAAGCACCTGACGGACTAGGCGCACCCACGGCCGGGCGCGGTGGCACGCCGCGCCCGGCCGTCGCGCGTCCGGGCCCGACGGCGCCGCCCGGGTCCGCGGTCGTCGGCCCGCGCTCGGGTCCGCTCCCCGCGGGGCGGCTAGGGTCGCGCCGTGCCGTCGTACCGGGTCCGGATGGTCGTGGGGGACATGCGTCCCGGCGTCGACCCCGCCGACGTGCTGCCGGCCGCGGCCGACGCCGCCGCGGAGCTCACCGCGGTCGAGGCGCAGTACCTCGAGGTCGTGCGCGGGGAGCCGCGCCTGACCGTCCGGTTCGAGGCGTCCGACGACGAGGTGGCCGGCCAGGTGCGCCGTGCGGTCGTCGAGCGGGCCGACGCGATGGTCGAGGTGCTCGCGAGCCGGGTCTCCCGGCGGTGGGGCGCCCGCTGGTACCCGCTGCGCTGACCCGTCCCCGGGACCGGGCCACGACCCTGCCCTCCCGAGGTCGAGTGGAGCGCCGTGGCGCCACGGCGCTCCACTCGACGCGGAGGACGAGGCCCCTCAGGCCGCGGCGACCTCGAGGTTGGTGCGCACGAGGGTCGGGTTGGTGAACAGGTCGAGCACCGGGCAGTGCGCGTCGACGGCGGCCTGGAGCTCGGCGTAGCGCTCGGGCGTCTCCGGGCCGGTGACCCGCACCTCGAGGCGGATCTCGCGGAACCCGGCGCGCACGCCCTCGTCGAGCCCGAAGAACCCGCGCACGTCGAGGTCGCCGACGGCGGAGATGCGCACGTCGTCGACCCGGATGCCGAGGCGGGCCGCCCAGAAGCGGTACGTCACCACCTGGCACGAGATGAGCGCGCCGAGCGCGTACTCCACGGGGTTGGGCGCGGAGTCGTCGCCGCCGAGCGAGGCGGGCTCGTCGACGACGAACGCGTGCTGGCGCGTGGCGAGGTCGGTCGCGACCCAGCCGGTGGACGCGCCCGTCGCGGAGAACTGCACCGCGGCGAGGGTCGGGTCGGCGCCGACGGCGCCGGTCGTGGCGGTGACGATCGCCGCGAGGCGCTCGTCGCGCTCGGTGGCGAGGTACTGGCTGCTCGAGGTCGCGGCGCCGGCGGCGTCGCCCTGGGTGCCGGTCGCGGCGTCGTCGAGCGTGGTGGTGTCGAGGGTGCTGGTCATGTCGGTCTCCTGCCGTGGTCCGTGTCTGCGGGACGACCCGGGTGGCGCGTGCCGGCCCGGGCTGGGGCGGGCGCGGCCTGCGGACCGAGGGGCGCCGTCGGGCACCGGGCACGGGCGCGCGAGCGCGTGCGGGCGGGGTGCCGGGGCGGCCGGGGACCGGGGTGGGCCGCGCCCTACGGCATTCGACGGGAGACGACGGCGCCCGCGGACATGCGCGAGCCGCGCGCCACGAGGGCGGCGGTCGACGTGCGGGCGGCGGTCACGCAGTCATCGCACCAACCCGGTCCGGACCGTGACAACGAGCGTTCCGCACTCTGGACCGGGCGCCCGGAGGGGGCCCGCCGACGGCCCGCGCGCGGTCCCGGGGCCGGCCCGCGCAGACCCGAGCCGGCCCGCGCGCAAGCCCGGGCCCTGCCCCGACACGTGCAGGGCAGGAGGTGGCGGCGATGCGAGCGATCGGACGGACGAGGGCCCGGCGCCGGGCCGGCCTGCGGGCGGGCCTGCGCGTGGGTGTGATGCTGGGCGTGCTCACCCTGGCGCTGGCGGGGTGCCAGACCCCGCGGGAGGGAGACGACGTGCCCGACCTCACGCCGGGCGGCGACGACCGCCCGCCTGCTACCGCGGAGCCGGGCGAGTGGGGCGACCTGGGCCCCGACGTCGTCGTGCTCGAGGTCAAGGTCGGCGGCGGCTTCGTGCCGATGGGCTGGGACTTCCGGCAGGTGCCGACCATCACCGTGTACGGCGACGGCCGCGCGATCGTGCCCGGCCCGACGACGCTGCAGTACCCGGGCGCGGCGCTGCCGAACCTCCTCGAGGTGCGGCTGCCCGACGGCGCGGTGGGCGAGATCCTCGACGCCGCCGCCGCGGCCGGGCTGCTCCGCGAGGCGCCCGACTACGGCGCACCGCCCGTGACCGACCTGCCCACCACGACCGTTCGGATCTCTGACGGCACGGCCACGTACGAGCACGCCGCGTACGCGCTCGACGCCGGTGTCGGCGAGGAGGTCGGGCTCACGCCGGAGCAGAGCGCGGCCCGCACGGCGCTGATCGACGTCGTCGCCGAGGCGACCTGGCGCGCGACGTCGGGCGGCGAGGAGCCGTACGAGGCGTCGGCGGTGGCGTTCCTCGCCTGGCCGGTCGGCCCCGACGCGGCGCCCTCGGCGTACGAGCCCGCGGTGCTCCCGTGGCCGCTCGCCGACGTGGCCCTGGCGGACGCCGGGCAGTGCGCGTCGGTCGACGGCGCGGACGCGCAGGCGCTGCTCGAGGTGCTGCGCGGCGCGAACGAGCTCACGCGGTTCGAGCAGGACGGCGTCACGTACGAGCTCTTCGTCCGCCCGCTCCTGCCGCACGAGACCGGCTGCGCGGACCTCGGGTTCTGAGGGGTTCGCACCGGGGCGCCACCTGAGGTGAGCGGCGCGCCCGGGCCGGGTCCGTCGTCGTCGGCGCGTGCCAGGATCGACGGGTGGCGGCGACGACGGCGGGCGAGCGGGTGGTCGTCGAGCTGCCCGCGCCCGTGGACCTGCGCCGCACGCTCGCGCCGCTCGGGCACGGCCCGTTCGACCCGTCCTTCCGCGCGGCCGACGGCGTCACCTGGCGCGCCACGCGCACACCGGCCGGGCCCGCGACGCTGCGGATCGTCCCGCGCGACCCGGTGTCGGTCGAGGTGACGGCGTGGGGCCCGGGCGCCGCCGCCGCGCTCGCCGCCGCGCCGGGCCTCGTCGGCGCGCTCGACGAGGTCGCCGCCTTCGACCCGCCGCCCGGTCCGCTGCGCGACGCCTGGCGGCGCACGCACGCGCTGCGGCTGACCCGGTCGGGCCGGGTGCTCGAGGCGCTCGTCCCGGCGGTCCTCGAGCAGCGCGTGGAGACCAAGGCGGCGTGGGCGTCCTGGGCGTGGCTGCTGCGCCGCCACGGGGAGCCCGTGCCCGGCCCCGCGCCCGAGGGCATGCGCGTCCCGCCGTCGGCCGAGGCGTGGGGGGACGCCCGGTGTGGGACTTCCACCGCGCCGGGGTCGACCCGGCCCGCGCCCGCACCGTCGTCGCGGCCGCGCGCGTGGCCGACCGGCTCGAGGAGGCGGTGCGGCTGCCCCGCGCGGACGGGCTGAGGCGGCTCATGGCGGTGCCCGGCGTCGGGCAGTGGACGGCGGCGCACGCCGCCCAGCGCGCCTGGGGCGACCCCGACGCCGTCCCGATCGGCGACTTCCACCTGCCCGCCCTCGTGGGGCAGGCGCTCGCGGGCCGCGCGGTCGACGACGTCGGGATGCTCGACCTGCTCGAGCCCTGCCGCGGCCAGCGCTGGCGCACGGTGCGGCACCTGCTCGCGCTGACGCCGCCGCACCGGCCTCGGCGGTCGCCCCGCATCGCGGCGGACTACCGGCGGTTCTGAGGACGGGTGCGGGGCGAACCGTCCACAGACCGGGCCGATCGGCCCCGGCGGGTCCCCTGCACCGACAGGATGTGCCTCGGAGCGCCGCGAGGCGGCCCTGCCGGAGAGGAGGCCCCATGCCCCCGACGACGCCCCCGGGCTGGTACCCCGACCCCTACCGTCGCGTCGCCGCCCGCTGGTGGGACGGCGCGTGGTGGACGGCCTGGGAGTCGGACGGCCGGCTGCACTGGATCGGCACGCCGCCCGAGCCGCTGCGCGCGCCGACCCAGCGGGACGTCGCCGCGCTCGCGTTCGTCCGCCAGGTGTTCCTGCCCGAGGCGCAGCGCCGCGGCGCGGTCGGGGAGGCGCAGGCGGCCGGCCTCGCCCGCCTCGCCGACGAGCTCGTCGCGTCCGTCGGCGGCCCGCGCGTCGCGACGGTCGCGGCGCCGGTCGGGCCCGCCGCACCCCCGACGGCGCGGCCCGTCGCCCGGCCGCCTGCTCCCGTGCCCGTCCCGGCACCCGCTCCGCAGCCCGCGGGGTTCGCCCCGCCGACGCCGGCCCCGCCGACGGCGACCGCGCCCGGGGCGCCGGCCCCGCTGACGGCGACCGCGCCCGGGGCGCCGGCCACCCCTCCGCCTCCGGGGTACGGGCTGGCCACCCCTCCGGGGCACGCGCCGGCGGGCGCGCCGCGCCGACCCGGTCGCCTCTCGACGTGGTGGCGGACCAGTCGGCTCCGGCTCGACACCGACCTCACCGTGCACGGCCTCACCTACCTCGGCGTGCTGCTCCTCTTCGTCGGCGTGTTCGGGCTGGTCGCGTTCGCGTTCGGCGATGTCGAGCCGTGGCTGCGGCCGGTCGCCGAGCTCGCGGTCGCCGTCGTGCCGTTCGTCGCGGCCGCGCTGCTCGCGCGCAGCGGGGCGCGGTTCGTCGCCCGGGCGATGGTCGCCGTCGGCGGGCTGATCCTGCCGGTGATGGTGGTGACCGCCACCGTGGACGGGTTCGGCTTCCCGCCCGACCTCCGCGGCGCCGCCCTGCCCGTCGGGTCGGGGGTCGCGGTCGCGGCGGTGGGCGTCGCGTACGCGGTCGGCGTCGCGCGGCGGCCCGGCTCGCCGCTGCGCGCGATCTGGGCGCCCGTGCTGTGGTTCGCCGCGGGCATGGCCGCGATCGGCCTCGGCCGTCCGGTGCCGCGCGGCCAGGACGTCGCGACGCCCGGCTCGGCGCAGGTCGCGGTCATCGCGCTCGCGCTGCTCACGACGGTGTGGTGGGCCTCGCGCGTGGCCGCGCGGGCGCCCGAGCGCGCGGACGACGGCGCGGGTGAGGCTGCCGGCGACTCTGTCGGGGCAGCCACGCGGGCCGCGGACGACGCCGAGCCCCGCGGTGCCGCGGCCCTCGCGACCGGCGTGCTCACCGCGGCGCCCGCGGGCCTGGTCGTCGCGACGATGCTCGCGCTCGTCGCCGGCCTCGCCGAGGGCTGGCCCGTCCTGCCGTTCCTCGTCACCGCGCCGGCCCTGGCCCTGGCCCTCGCGTGCCTGCCGCGGTTCGGCGTCGGCGCGGACGGCGTGCTCGCGGGCGCGTGGGGGCTGGTGGTGCTGCGCGCGGCGACCGTCGACGTCCCGACGCCGTGGCTCACCGAGCACCTGGCCTCCCCTGGCACGGCCCTGTCGGCGCGTCCGGTGCTGCTCCTGGGCGCGCTGGTCGCTGGCGTCGGGCTGCTCGAGCTCCTCGCCCGGCGCCGGCCGTCCGGCAGCCCGGCGTTCGCCGCCGTGGGCTGGGCGGTCGCGGCGCTCGCCGTCGGCTGCGCGGCCGTGCCCGACGGCGGGTGGTGGGCCCTCGGCGGGGCGGTCGCGCTCGCGGGACGGGCGGTGGTGCGGCGCCTACGGCCGCCGGCCCTGCCCGGGGCGGCGGCCGCGCTCGACGCGGTCGCGGCCGTGGCCCCCGTGGCCGCGGTGGTGGCCGTGTGGGTGCTCGCGGGCGGCCCGGTCGCGGCGGTGGTGCTCGCCGGGCTCGCCGTGGCGGTCGCCCCGCTCGCGCGCGGCCGGCTGCGCCGCTCGCCCGACGACGTCCTCTGGCCCTTCTGGTGGGGCGGCGCCGTCGCGGTGGCGGTGTCGGCGGCGGTCGTCCTCGCCGGCGACGGCGCGCTCGACGCCCCCGGCGGGCTCGACCGCGTGGTGGTGCCCGTGGTGCTCGCGCTCGCGGTGGCGGCGCTCGCCGCCGGGCCGACGCCGGCCTACGTGCTCGTCCCGCTCGCGACCCCGCTCGTCTGGGGGCTGTGGGCGTCGGTCGTGGTGGCCGCGTGGTGGGACCGGCCGACGCTCGTCGCCGGGTTCGCCGCGCTCGGCCTGGGCGCGGTCGTGGCCGCGCACGTGCGGCCCTCGGCGTCCGGCGAGGCGCCGGGTCGGGGCGCGCGGCCGGCGTCGGGCGCGACGGGACTGCTGCTGGCCGGCGCCGGGTACGCGACGGGGCTGCTCGCGCTGGTGACCGCGCTCGGCGACCCGGCGTGGACGGCGGCGACCCTCGGCGCGGCGACTTTCGGCTGGCTCGTCACGGCGGTCGCGGGCGACCTGGGCCGTTCCCCGGTCGGCGGCGCGCTCGCGTCCGGGCACGCGAGGCCCCTGCCCTGGGCGCTCGTGCTGCTCGGCGCGCCGCTGACCGCGTGGGCGGCCCTGACCGGGGCCGACGTGCTCACCGCCGAGGACCCGTGGTGGGGTGCGCCCTTCCTCGTCGCGGCCGTGGTGTGGGCCGCGGGCACGCGCGTGGTGCCGGGCGCCTCGGTGGCCACCCTGCGGCCCGCGCTCACGTGGTGCGCGCTGCCGCTCGCGCTGGCCGCGCTCGTGCTCGCGCCGGCACCGGCGGCCGGGCGGTGGGCGTTCGCGGCCGCGCTCGCGGCGCTCGTCGCCGTCGGACCGCTCGTGCGCGACCGGCACCCGGCCCTCACCTGGCTGTCGTGGGCCGGCGTCGTGCCGCTGGTCGGCGTCGCCGCGTGGACCGGCTGGGCGGCGGCGCGCGACCTCGGCGGGACGGCCCTGACCGTGGCGACGCTCGTCGGCGCCGGCGGGCTGCTCGCGCTGGGTGCGCTCGCCGTCGACCGTCCCGACCCGCGCCACCCGCGCCTCCTGCCGCGCCGCGCCGCCGCAGTCCCGCCGTCGAGCGTGGGACAGGTCGCGCTCGTCGCGGGCGTCGCCGCGATCCCCTCGGTGACCGACGCCGGGGTCGCCGGCTGGCTCCTCGTCGCGGCGGCCCTGCTCGTCGGGGCCGTCGCGCTGCTCGGCGGGATCGGCGTCGTCGGGACGGGCGCGGCACTGCTCGCCTGGCTCGGGGTGCGCGTGCTGCTCGGCGCCCTGTACGCGGGGGCGTGGGCCGACGTCGGCGTCGCGGCGATGCTTCTGGGCGCCGCCCTGGCGGCGTCGCTCGTCGCGTGGACCGGGCCGCGGTGGGCGCGCTGGCCGCTGCCGCTCGCCCTCGGGGCGGACGTCCCGGCGGTGGTCGCGCTCGCGGTCGCGGGGCCGGGCGAGCGGTCGGGCGTGTTCGTGGCCGTCGGCGCGCTGGCGATCGCGGTGGCGGTGCGCGTGCGCCGGTGGCGGGTGGCGAGCGAGACGCTCGCGACGACCGGCAGCCTGCTGGTGCTGCTCGGGGCCGCGTGGGCCGGGCGGCTGTGGGCCGCGGCCGCGCTCGCGGCGCTCAGCGCGGGGCACACCGGGCTCGCGGCGACCGTCGAGCGGGGCACGTGGCGGACGGCGCGGCAGTGGGTCGGCGCGGCGCTCGCCGTGCCCGCGGTGCTGCTGCTCGTCGCGGAGGTCGCGGCGGGCGACCCGCAGCGGGTCGTGGACGCGACGGGCGTGGTCGCGGGGCTGGCGGCCGTGGCCGTGGTCGGCGCGGCGGCCGGCCGCGTGCTCGACCGGACGTGGGCCGTGGCTTGGGGCTCGGTGTGGGCGGCGACCGGCGCCGCCATGGGCCTGGCGTTCCTCCCGACGACGGACGTCGGCGTGACGGGCCTCGTCCAGGTGAGCTGGTGGCAGGTCGCGACGTGGGCGCTGCTCGCGGTGGCGGCCGAGCTCGCGGCGCGGGTCGCGCCGTCGGTGGCGCCCGTGTGGCGGGTGGTGGGCGTCGTGCCCGCGCTGGTCGCGGTGCTCGTCGGGCTGCAGGTGGCGGCGGCGGAGACCGCAGTGCGGGTCGCGGTGCTCGCGGCGGTGTCGGTGGGCGCGGCCGCGCCGGTGGTGGTGCGGCGGTTGCCGGGCGGGCGCGAGGCGGGGAGGCCTCCTGCGCCGGCTGGGACGGACGTTCCCGCGGGGGCGTCCCCGGGGCTGGTGCGGGACGCGCGGTGGCTGGTCCTCGGCGTCGGCGCCCTGGTCCTGGCGGCTGGGCTCGCGCTCGCGGGCGACGTGCCCGGCCGGAGCGGCGTGCCGCGGGCGGCGCTCGTGGCCGCGGTGCTCGCGGTCGCGGCGGTCGAGGCGGGCGCGTACGGCGTCGTGCTGCGCGTGCTCGGGCTGCGCCTCGCCGCGCCGCTCGTCGCGTGGTTGGCGTGGGTCGTCCATGCGGCGGACGCGGTCGGCGGCGTGGTCGCCTGGTACACGGTGCCGGTGGGCCTGGCGCTCGCGGCTGTGGTCGAGGTGTGGCGCGCGGACCGGCGCGGGCGCGGGCTGTCGCCGCGCGAGCCGGGGCTCGTCGCCCTGGACCTCGCGGGCATCGGCTTCCTCGTGGTCGCGTCGTTCGTCGCGGCGTTCACGCAGTCCGTGGTGCACGCGCTCGTCGCGGCGGGGCTCGGCGTGCTCGTGTTCCTGTGGGGCGTGGTGTCGCGCGTGCGGCGCCGGCTCCTCGCGGGGGCGGGGATCGTGCTCGCGGCCGTCGTCGTCGCCGTGGTGCTGCCGCTCGTCGCGCTCGTGCCCGCCTGGGGCGGGGCGGCGCTGTGGGTGCTGGTCGCGGTCGTCGGGCTCGTCGTCGTGCTCGCGGCGACGCTCCTCGAGCGCGGCCGGGCGATGGTGCGCGGTGGGCGGGCCCGCCTGCTCGAGCTGACCGCCGGGTGGGAGTGAGGGAAGGTCACGCGGGGGCGCGGGGAGTCCCGGTGGCGGACGACGCGCGGGCGAGCTCCACGGCCATCCACGGGTAGGGATCCTGCAGCGGCTCGCCGCGACCGACCTCGGCGCGCACCCGCTCCAGCAGGGGTCCGGCGACGTAGTGCCGCCCCTTCGTCTCGCCCACGGCACGGAGGAAGCCCGCGTCGACCAGAGCCTTGAAGTCCCGGCTCGCCGTGCGCGTGTCCACGCCTGTCTGGTCGACATAGGTCGCGCGGCGGAGGCGGAACCCGAGCAACCCCGAGTACAGGGCGTCGAGCGTGCGCTCGGGGAGCTTGTGCTCGGTGAGGAGCTCGAAGAGGAGCTCGTAGGAGCGCTGGGCGCGTCGGATGCGGCTGCGCGTCGTCTGCGCCTGCATGTGGTGTGCCCGCAGGTTGAAGCTCACCCACAGGTGTGCGTCCCTGGCGGGGTTCCACGAGCCGCCACCCGTGGCGGCGAGGACGCGGTAGTAGTCGTCGGTGTTCGCGCCGAGCCACTCCTCGATGCTGGCGAACTCGGGCTCGGCCACTCCGCGCCGTGCCAGGACCAACGTCTGGAGGGCCCGTGCCATGCGGCCGTTGCCGTCCCGGAACGGGTGGATCATGACGAGGTTCAGGTGCGCCATGGCCGCGTGGACCATCGGGTCGTGGCCGTCGGCGCGGTTCAGATCCGCCACGAGCTCGTCCATCAAGGCGGGGACGTCGCGCGCCGGTGGACCCGCGTAGACGATCTCCTCGGTTCGCTCGTCCCGGACGAAGATGTCGCCGTGTCGGTACTGCCCCGGGCTCCTCGCGAGGTCGTGCGAGAGCATCATGTAGTGCATCGAGCGGAGTGCTGAGGCGTCGAGCGCGAAGTGCTCGTCACGGGCCATCGCGAGGACGTAGCCGAGCGCCCGGCGGTAGCCGCGAATCTCGGCGAACGTGCGCTGATCGGCGCTGAGCGGCTTCTCGTCGTCGAGGGCGGCGTCGGCGTCGTCGAGCTCGACTCGGTAACCCTCGATGCTGTTCGAACCCTGGATCGCACGCGCGAGCGCCGTGCGGCGCAGGCGTCCCGTCCAGCGTCGGGGCACACGGAGGTGTTCCGCCAGCCCCGCACGCATGGCCAGGATCTCCTCGAGGACCTGGGCGTCGTGCAGGTCCAGCTCTGGCGCGGTGAAGAGCATGCCGCGATGTCCCATTTCTCGAGACAGAGAGCCCAGTGTCTCAAGAATCAGGACATTCGCCAAGGGCGGGAGTCGTGCTGGGCGCGCACCATGTCGCCCTCAGCGTCCCGCGCTCACGCGCGGGCATCGCGTGCGGACGACGACGTCCTCGAGCCCTCCCCGAGGCGGGCCGTGGCGAGGGTCATCGCCGCGGCGAGCGCGCCCGAGACCAGCCCGATGCGCGTGTGCGGCAGGCGCGTGCCGCGCGCGGCCATGCGCTGACCGAGGCGGTGCAGCGCGCGCTCGCCCGCGACGGTCGCCCACACGGACCCGGCGACGAGCCCGAGCCCGACGCCGACGAGCGCCGCACGCTTCGCGGGGTCGGTGGGCAGGACGTCGGCCAGGCGGACCTGCGGGGCGGGGTCGGGCGCGGGGGGTGCCGGGGCGTCGCCCGGGCCGCGCTGGGCGGCGTCGGCGGGCGGGGCCGCGTCGTCGGGCTCGGGCGCATCGCCGGGCGGGGTGGCGGTCTCGAGGACGCCGGTGCGGACGGGCTCGGCGGCCTTGAGGCGGGCGTTCTGGCGCGCGCCGATCGCCACGAGCGGCACCAGGAGCAGCGCCTTGGCGACGCCGCGGGCCCGACGCGAGGCGACGGCGTCGGGCAGGGCGTACCAGGCGAAGGTGAGGCCGCCGCTCGCGAGCGCCTCGGCGAGGTCGCGGCTGTCGTACCGGGGCATGCGGGCCAGGTTAGGCGGGATCGCTGGACGGCGGCAGCGCGGCGCTGGGTACCGTCGAGACATGGACGGGGGTGTGGTCGTCGGCTTCGTCGTCGTGGTTGTCGTGCTGGTGGGTGCCACCGTCGCCGTCCGCGAGGTCACCCGGGCCGCGCGCGGCACGCTCCGCCCGAACCAGCTCGCGGGCATGCGCACGCCCGCGACGCTCGCCTCGCCCGAGGCCTGGCAGGCCGCGCACCGGGCGGCGCAGCCGGTGACGGACCGGACGGCGTCCGCCACGCTCGTCGCGGTCGTGGCCGCGGTGGCGGCGGCGGTCGTCGGGGACCCGGGCTGGGCCTTCGGGTTGGTCCTCGTCTCGACGCTCGTGCTGCTCGCGGGGACGATCGCCGGCGGGGTCGTCGCGCACCGCGAGGCCCTCGGGGTGCGCAAGCGCGAGGGCGAGCGGCGCTAGGGCGGGTCGGGCGCGGGCCGGGGTAGGCGGAAGGCTCCGCGAGGTCACCCGGCCACCGCGCGCGGCTCAGTCGACGGCCGGGTCCGCGGCCAGCGCCGGCTCGGGTGCCGGGCCGTGGTCGGGGGCGGCGTCGGCGTCGGGCGAGGGTGCGGCGTCGGGCGAGGGTGCGGCGTCGGGCGAGGCTCCGGCGTCGGGTGAGGCTCCGGCGTCGGGCGAGGCTCCGGCGTCGGGCGCGGCGGCCCGGTAGGTGCGCGACATCTGCCGGTAGACCGGGGTGCGGAAGGCGAGCAGCGCCGCGGCGACCATGATCAGGCCCGCGACCAGGAAGATCAGGGCGATGCCGCGGGTCTCGCCCGCGCCGAGGAGGGGCTGCAGAGAGGCGCGGCCGGCGTCGGACCGGGACCAGGGGATGATCCACAGCTCGGCGATCGGGGCGATGACGAACGCGGTGATCGGGGCGGCGGCGGTCTCGAACGCCATCGCGAAGCCGAACACGCGGCCCTGCCGCTCGAACGGGACGACGCGTTGGATGACGGTCTGCTCGGCGGCCTCGACGGCGGGGACGAGGGACAGGTAGGCGAAGATCCCGGCGACGTAGAGGGCGGCCCACTCGCGGATCGTGAAGACGGAACCGAGCAGGCCCATGACGGCGACGAGCACCAGCATCGTCCGCATCGGGTTGCGGCCGAGGCCGAACTTGGCGACCGCGGCGCCGCCGACGATGAAGCCGGTCGAGGCGAGCGCGAACACGAGGCCCCACACCTGGACGGAGAACATCTCCAGGCCGTACGGGTCCATGAGCGCCATGTAGACGCCGCCGATGAGGTTGTTGAACGTCGAGAAGATGATCAGCGCGAACAGGCCGGTCGCGGCGCGGACGACGCGGATGGAGCCGCGCAGGTCGATGGCGTCGCGGGTGCTCGCGGCGGGGGCGGCGGCGACGCGGTCCTCGGGGAAGCGGATCGTGAGCAGGTGCATGAGGCTCGCGGCGGTGAGGCTGAGCGCGATGACGAGCGTGCCGCGCATGCCGAGCAGGCCGACCGACAGGCCGCTGAGCACGCTCGTCACGATGAACGCGATGCCCTGGACGGTGCCGACGAGACCGTTGGCGTTGGCGCGGCGCTCGTCGGGGACGAGGAGCGTGACGGTGGTCGACAGGGCGATGTTGCGCATGTGCTCGACGACCGCGCCCACGAGGATCACGACGGCGAAGACCCAGAACCAGGGCGCGCCGAGGTCGAGGAGCGTGCGCTCGGGGAGGATGAGGAAGATCCCGGTGGCGCCGGCGAACGCGGTGAAGGTGAACGTCGTCGACAGGCGCATGACGGCGAGCTTGCGGCGGTGGTCGACGACGGTGCCGAAGAAGACGCTGGAGAACGACGTCAGCAGCATGTAGGCGCCGCCGATGAGCCCGGTGACGAGGACGTTGCGGGTCTCGAGGTACGCCCAGAAGGTCAGCGCCCACCACAGGTAGCTCGTGGTGACGTTCGCCACCGCCGTGTTCACCAGCAGGTGCATGAAGGTGCGCCATGCCGCCGTCGTGCGGGGATCGGCGACGGTGGGGGTGGGGGTGGGGCTGGTGTCGGGGCCGTTGGACGTCACGCGTGCTTCCTCTCGTGTGTCTTCCGGGGGTTGTGACCGGCGGCGTGGGCCGGACTCATCGGGGTCTGCGCAGGTCGGGGTGCGCGCAGTCGGGGTGCGCGCAAACCGGGTGCGCGCGGTCAGTGGAGGCTGATCCTGATCCGGCCCGACGTCGTCGTCCCCTGCCTCGCCCTCCCGGTCCCCGGTGGGGTTCGAGCGCGGCCGCGCCGAGGGCTCGGTGCGAGCCGACCTGCCGGTCACCTGGCTGGTCACGTGCATCACGAGCGTGATCCACGCGGCGGCGGCGGAGCAGCGGGCCGGTCGGCTCGCGGGCCAGGACCCGTCGGAGGTGGTCGCGGCGACCGTGCGGTCGATCGTGGCGCGGGGGTAGGCGTGGCGCGGGGGTAGGCGTGGCGCGGCGGTAGGCCTGACGCGGGGGTAGGGGGGGCGGGCGCGCGGGGGCGGTGTGCCTCTTCGGGGGGCGTGCGGGGGGTGGTGTGTCTCTTGGGGTTTGTGCATCTGTGGTTGCTCTGGTGCAGCCACAGATGCACAGGTCTGGAGAAGGGCGCCGCCTGCGCGCCGGGTCGTGAGAAGGGCGCCGCCTGCGTGCCGGGGTTGTGGCCGTGCGCCTGGCCGGGGGGTTAGCAGGCGTAGGCGTGGGGGTTGGTGGTGCAGTCGGTGGGGACGAGGTAGGTGCGTAGTTCGACGGTGGTGAGGGGTGGGGCTGTGGTGGTGGTGGTGGCG